>JAABUK010005204.1_pt1 | contig 20509 bp, 25 predicted proteins | sample 5559141 | NCBI WGS metagenome assembly JAABUK01 (sample SAMN10711869, study PRJNA513367) | rock metagenome | isolation source: Antarctica rocks | place: Antarctica: Victoria Land, Pudding Butte nord | collected 2016-01-03 | reverse complement strand
CACCGCACCGTCTACCCGACCCAGGCCCACGCAATCCGGGACATCACCACCTACATCGACAGCTGGTACAACAGCGAGAGACTGCACTCGGGCCTGGGCTACCAGACACCCAGCGAAACCCACGCCGGCTACCAAAAAGCGGCATGAGAGCGCACAAGACCATGTCCGAGAATCGCGGGGCAGATCACACACGGCAGCGACGCAACACCACCTCGCTAGCGGTCGCCAGCGGGCAACTTACGTGCACCGAGCCGCCCTAGCGCCTACGTCCCAGCCGCTGTGCCGCTGAGGGATCATCAACGGGACGCTGTCCCGCTGGCCCTTCGACTACCGGACATGATCGCTACCGCCGCCCCGGCAGCCGACCGCGCCATATACCGCTGCGAGAACCGCGTCACTTACCGCTGAAGGTCACAGCAACACACCGGCGGTGACCGTGTCGGAAGCCGTGTCCCCGCCTGCGAGTTGGGACCGGTCGATCCGGACGGTCCGGGCCAGCACCGCACGCCACCCCGACACCGCCCACCCCGACACCGCCCGCCCTCTCCGAGATCCGCCGGCGATGACCGTGCCGGTGCCTGTCCCGGGGTCCGGCACCCTGGGCCGGACGTCGGGGGAGGGTCTGAACGGGGGAGTGGGTATGGGGTGGTTGACGGGGCAGTGGCCGGAGCTGGGTGCGGTGGTGGGGAAGGCCGCGCTGATGTATGCGACCGCGCTGGTCGGTTTGCGGCTCGGGGAACGTCGCACTTTGGCTCAGTGGACGATCATCGACTTCGCGACCGCGGTCGCGGTCGGGGCGATCGTGGGGCGGACCTCGATCGCCGACACGCAGTCCTATCTGACCGGGGCGGTCGCGTTGCTCACCCTGATCGCGGTGCACCGGGTCGCGAGCCTGCTGCGGTTTCACCCGCTGCTGGGGAAGCTCGCTGACCACCGGGTCCGGGTCCTCGTCGAGGACGGGGAGATCCGCCGGTCACAGCTGCGGCTGTGCGGGCTCACCGACAATGACCTGTATGCCCATCTCCGCCAGCAGGGGGTGTTCTCCCTGACCGGGGTCCGTTATGTCCTCTATGAGTCCAAGGGCGACCTGACCGTTGTGGCGGGCGGTCCCGGGCCGGTGCCCCCGCTTGTGCAGGCCGGTCTCGACGACTCCGTCCGGTGAGCCCGGGGAGCTGACCCTGCAGCCGGCCATCGACCGCCTGGGGGGCCCGCCACGCCCGTGCCCAGGCCGCGGTGACCGTCCCGGCAGCGCGAGACTGAGCCGATGGGCGACGAACTCACGGTCGACCAGGTCGTGGACGCGGTGCTGGCCTCCTCCCGGGCGCTGGTCGCGGTGTCGGCGCGGTCCATCGCCGGCGTGCACGGGGTGACGCTCCCGCAGTTCCGGATGCTCGTCGTCCTCGCCGCCGGACCGAGCAACCTGCGTGGGTTGGCATCCGGGCTCGACGTCGCTGACTCCACCGCGACCCGGATGGTTGACCGCCTCGTCGCCGCCGGGATCTCAAGGCCGTCCTGACCCATGGCGGTGGGCTGTGCCGCAGGGCTCGAAGCCGTGGCAAGAGCCGCCGGCTGGAGGCGGGCTGACCGGGCCGCTCCGACGTTTTCGGTACGGTCGGTAGATGGTCGTGACCCACGGAACTCGGCGGGCTCCGCGCGTTGCGGCGAACGCGGCCGCGGAAGCACCAGTCTCCGCGCATCCTCGCCGTGTGCCGCAACGGCGCACGAACGCCTCGGCTGGGCAGAAGCCCGAGCCTGTCGACCGCGCCTGCCCGGTGGCTGCCTGACGGCACCGATGCGGGCACCAGGGGGGTCACACGCGGTCGAGCGGCTCCCACGGCTGCTCCGGTCGGTCCACCCGGATCGCGTCTCCGGCCGTCACCGGGCCGCCTCGGACAACGACCCCCATGATCCCGGCCTTGCGGACGACCCGGCCGTCCCGATCGGTGGACAGGACCTCGCGGAGCAGCCCCGCGCGGAAGTCGTTGATCTGCTGACACGGGTTCCGCAGACCCGTGACCTCAACGACCGCCTCGTCCCCGATCCGCAGGACGGCGCCGCGGGGCAGCCCGAGTAGGTCCACCCCGCTCGTGGTGATGTTCTCCCCGAGATCGCCCGGCCCAACCGGGTACCCCACTGCTGCGAGGTCGTCGAACAGCTCGACGTGGATCAGGTGCACCTGACGCAGGTTCGGCTGCGTCGGGTCAGCCCTGACCCGGGACCGGTGCTGCACCGTCACCCCAGCATGGGAGTCCCCAGCCACACCGAGGCCGGCGACCAGGCTGATCTGGGCCGTGACCGGCTTGCTGAACCGGTGACCGTCGTCCCGACACACTGCGACCACTACCGGACCACCCTCACCAGGCACCCGACCAGTCTCAGTCCCAGGCCTTGCTCCTGGACCTGGTAGCTGACCGGGTACGTGGGTGCGCATCGTCAGTTGGGGTTGATGGCGAACTGCACGGCGGCGGCTCCGCTGACCGCCACGCTGTGCGTGACGCAGGTGCCCTGGGTGGCGGCGGTGAGCTGGTGCAGCAGAAAGCTGGTCGGCTCATCGAGGTAGCCCATGGTGCCGGCTGCGGTCATGTCCAACGCGCTCTGCCGGTAGGTGCTGGCCGCGCCGGTGACAAGGGTGGTGGCGAAGGACGCGGGTGACCGTGCGGTGCACGTGTCCGCACACCACCCGCACCACCTGGCGGTGGGCGATGACGACCTCGGCGAGAGCGTCGGCGTCCAGCAGCCGCATCCCGTCCAGGAAGGGGATCCCGACCGCGATGGGTGGGTGGTGCAAGGCGAGCAGGGTCGGGGTGTCCGGTCGCCGGCTGAGCTGGTCGTCCAGCCAGGCCAGCTGCTCGCTGCCCAGGCGACCGGCGCCGCTCCCGTCGAGCAGGGAGTCCAGGACGACCAGGAGGGCGCCGGGGAGCTCCGCGACGTAGTGGCTCCTGTCCTGCCCGGCGAGGTGGGCGGTGCCCGAGAACGCGCTGAGGAAGGTCTCACGGGTGTCGTGGTTCCCGGTGGCCAGGTACACCGGGATAGGGACGTCGGCCAGCAGCTGAGCGAGCTGGTCGTAGCCCTCGGGGTCGCCGCGGTCGGTGAGGTCACCAGTGATCACGACAGCGTCGGGGCGGGTCGGTAGCCCGAGCAGCCGACCGAGGGCGGCCTGCAGGCCTTCGGCCGGTCCCGCCGTGAGGGGGCCGGTGGCCAGGTGGGGGTCACTGAGATGGGCGAGCAACACGACGCACCTCCTGTGCGATGGACGGACGCGAACCGTGGCGACCAGGTGAGGACGCCGGCCTGACGGCGACTGTCCGTTGGAGCGCTAGGTCTCGGCCAGCACCAGTCGGCGCAGCATCCGTTGACCCTCGGTAGTAGGCCGGGCAGCTGGTCTCAGCGCGACCTTGCCGACTGCGGGCGCTGACGGGCCGCTCGATCCGATCATCGATCGTGCGGCGCGGTCCCGCCGGGGCACTGTCGAAGCCGTTCCAACGTCGCGGCCGCGGTGGTGGTTGGGCGGCACCGAGCGGGCGTTTGTGGTCAGGTGGGCGGACCCGACAGGTGGAGGAGGCCCGCAGTGGTTGGGTGAAGCCGCACGCGTCTTCGTAGAACGCCACCAGGTGGGGTTCGTAGTCGACGTGCAGCCACTCGCAGCCGGCCGCCGCGACCTGCTCGACGAGAAGACCGACGAGGGCGCGCGCGATGCCGCGCCGCTGGTAGGCGGGGTCGACGACGGTGTCGAGGAGGAAGGCGTGGAGGCCGCCGTCCAGCAGGCGTGCACGAACCCGACCAGCGCGTCACCGCGGAAGGCGCCCGCCCACGCCAGGCTGTGCCGTTCCAGGCGCACTGACCACGGTTGCGGACCGTGCCCTGGGCTGCCGAACGCTCTCGCGTGCAGGTCACAGAGCGCGTCATCATCAACAGGAAACCGGACGACCATGTCGATGTGGTCCAAGACCGCGGCCGTCATGCACCGGGAGTGAACCAGCCGTCCGCCGCGAGCGGTGGACTGACCGTTCAGCCAGCCGAAGCCCGAACTCGTGGTGGAGTTCGAGGGTCCGGGCTCGCGACGGGTTGACGACCACTCGGTGATGGTGAGGTCGCGGGACCGGCCGCTCCGCGTCAAGCGCAAGCCCGGGGCGATCGGCCCGTCGGCTGGGAGGGTGGCTGTCCTGATGAGTCCCTCCCTTGCGACGCTCGCGGAGGTGGCCGGTCGGCTGGTCCGTGTCCGTGGGGTCCGGGCGGTCGCGTTGGGCGGCAGTCGTGCCCGGGGGACCGCCGGCCGGACTCCGACACCGACCTCGGGCTCTACGTGAACGAGGACACCGACCTGGACGGACTTCGGGTGCTCGCCCGGGAGGTCGGCGGTCCGGACGCGCAGCTGACCGGACGGGGCCGGTGGGGTCCGGTGGTGGACGGCGGCGGCTGGCTGCGGATCGACGGCGACCCTGTCGACTGGCTCTACCGCGACGTGGTCCGGGTCGCCGACTCGGTCGCGGACGCGCGCGCGGGCCGGATCAGCTGGATCCACCAGACCGGGCACCCGCTCGGTGTGCCCAGCGTCGCGTACGCGGCCGAGGTCGCCCTCGGTGTCCCCCTGGCCGACCCGGACGGGCTTCTGGCGGGCGCCCGCGCGGCGGTGGACCCGTACCCGGCCGCGCTCACCGCAGCGTTCCTCGCGGAGCTCGGGGTGGCGGACTTCGTGCTCGGCGCCCTGGGGAAGCCGGCGGCGCGCGGAGACGTCGGGTTCGTCGCCGGGACCCTGCACCGCGTGGTCGGACTGTGTGCGCACGCGGTGTGCGCCCGGGCCGGCCGGTGGGTGACCAACGACAAGGGCCTGGTCGCCGAGGCGGCGCGCCAGCCCGGCGCGCCTCCGGACTTCCGCCGGCGTGCCGAGGACGTCCTGAGCGGGCTCGCACCGGCCGAGCTCCCCGCCGCCGTCGGGCGCGCCGCCGACCTGGTCGCCGATGTGCGGGCCGCCAGCGCAGCGTGAGCCCATCGGACCCAGGCCATCACGAACACGGCACCGGGTGACCGAAGCCCTGGTCGGCTGCTGGGCGCTCTCGACCCGGCGCCGGGGTTCTCGGCGACAGGCTGACCGGGCTTGCGCCCGATCAGACCGAGAAGACGCCGGGGGAGGACGCGCCGGTCGGCAACGAGGCCGGTGAACGCTGAGGCAGGTCACGGGCCGCTGGTTTCGGGGCGGTCTCCGGCCGGGTCGCCGGTGGCGGGGATCAGTCGTTGCCGGGTCCCCGGGCCGTCCCGGATCAGGTCGAGGAGGTCGCGGGCGGTCCGGGGGACCCGGGTCGTAGCCGCCCGCCGCTCGTCGTGGCCGGTGTCCCGGTGCCCGAGGGAGACCTGCATGGAGTGGGCCAGCCAGTTGGCTGTGGACCCGGCTGCCCGGGCCAGCGCGATGGGCCCGGTCGGTCCGGGCCGCCCGCCGGCGGCGAGGTAGGCGGGTAGGAGCCCGGGTGCGTCGAAGCTGACGGCGGCGCTCACGGCCTCGAACCAGCCGATGTCGGGCCCGGCGTAGCCGAAGTCGCAGAGGACCGGCCCGTTCGGGTGTGCAGGACGTTGGGTGGGTTCACGTCGCGGTGTGTGAGGCACCACGGCAGCGACGGGTCGTCCAGCCCGTCCCGGACGGTGTCGGTCAGTGCGGGTAGGACGGTGAGCAGCTGGTCCCCGAGGTCCGCCCAGGGCAGCCCGAGCCGGTGGGCCTGGTCCACCCAGTCCGTCCAGTCGGTGACGGGGTGCACGCGGTAGGCGTGCCGGTGGGCGTCGGCGTCGTCCCGGCCGGTGGGGAGCAGGGTGTGCAGGGTGGCCAGGGTCTGCCCGAGCCACCGGTGCAGCGCGGTGTCGTCTGTGCGTGCGTCGCCGGGTAGGACGTCCACCCAGCGGTGGACCTGGACGAGGTGGCCGTGCAGCTCGGCGCACAGCCCCGGTCCGGGCCGGCGGGGGAGGACCGGTTCGGGCACCGCGAGACCCGCCCGGGAGGCCGCGACCTCGACGAGCGCTTGGTCGCTGACCCGGTCCCGGGTCCAGCCGTCGTCGGCCCGGAGCGTCTTTACCGCGTAGCAGTCGCGGCTGCGGGTCCCCACCCGCCACACACCGTTCGAGCCGGGGTGGTGGCTGATCACCTCCAGCGGCCCGGGTAGCCCGAACGTGTCGGCGAGGACCTCGAGGTCCACCGGCGGGCTCGGCACACCGGGACGGTAGCGACCCCGGCCGACGAGGCCGACCCTGCGGGACTGGCACCGTGCGGGACTGGCGGCCGGTGCCGGAGCGGAACCGGCAGCTTCAGGTCCGCGGGTCGATCAACCTCCCGGGGACCGCAAACGAAGCGATGTCGACGTGGTCGGGTCGGGTCGGGTGAGCCACCGGGAGCACAGGGGTCCGAGTGCCAGGTGGGGCGCGCCGTCAGGCTGGGGTCGTGGACGAAGTGGTGATCGACCGGGTCGCGCCGACCGACCCCCGGGCTCAGCGGGCGTTGTGGGCGTACTACGACACCATCGTCAGCCGGTTCCATCACCGGCGGGCCACAGCGGCGGAGATCGGCTCAGCGATGCTGGAGGAGCCCAGCGACGACCTGGTCCCGCCTCGCGGCCTGCTGCTACTGGCACGCCGCGGTGAAGTGGTCCTGGGCTGCGCGGGGCTGCGGCTGCACGTCGACGTCGCGGAAGTCACCCGCGTCCACGTCACGAGCGCGGCCCGCGGTCAGGGCCTCGGTTCGCGGTTGCTACTCGCGGTAGAGGACGAGGCCCGCGCCCACGGGCTGTACGTGCTGCGGTTGGACACCCGCAGCGACCTGGTCGAGGCCCGCCGCCTCTACACGCGGCACGCCTACCTGGAGGTCGAACCGTTCAACGCCGACCCCTACGCCCAGCACTGGTTCACCAAGCAGCTCACCGACCCGGCCAGCGCGACACCGACCTGACCGGGCCGACCAGCAGCTGGTAGCCGACCAACGCCGCGAGACGAGACGCCGGTGCGCGGCTGCCGCGCCGAGCGGTGTTGATCATCAGCTGCTTCAGCGGTCAGAGGCGTGCGGTGACGTGCTGGCCGAGGGCGGTGGGGGGCTGGGTGTGGTGTCTGATCGCGGCAAGTTCGCTGACGTGGGTGAGGACGCCTGCGGTGGCGCGGGCGGCGCGGCGCAGCTCCTGGGGGTCGAGTCCGGTGACGGTTGCTTCGATGCCGGGTGGGAGGTCGCGGGGGTTGTGGTCGAGGACCTGGGAGAGGCCGTGCCAGGGGTAGAGGGCGCCGGTGGTGGCGGCCCACAGCGCCCAGATGTGGTGTCGGGTCTCGTGGAGGCGGGTGTGGGCCTCCCACAGCGAGCCCCGGTGCAGGTACTTGCCGGCGTCGGCCAGGGCGGACCACCCGAGGAACGCCCACTCCCGGACCTGGTCTGCGGTGACCTCGTCGGCGGGTGGGAACGCGCCCTCGGCCGAGTCGTCCGGTGGGGCCGGGCTGTTCGCGACGGGGCCGTCCGCGGCGGCCGCCGGTGTGGTCGGCGTGGGCGAGCGGTAGAGGGACACGAAGTCCGGGGCGGCCCTGCCCCGGCGGACCTCGGGTTCGGCGAGGACGGCGAGGTCGAGCTGGAGTCCGTCGTGGAACTGGGCGAACACGCGGCGGATGAACCGGTCCGGGGGGCCGACCCGGTGCCGCAGCACGTCCACGACGGTGCCGTGGCTGGGCAGCGCGTCGACGACGGCCTGCTCGACCACGGTGACCTGCTCAGCCCCAGCCCGGCCGGGCGGGGCGGCGACGCCGAGGGCGGCGTCTACATCGGAGAAGGCGTCGGCGGCTCCCCGGCCGAGGGAGCAGCCGACGGACAGTGACGTGACCAGCGGCATGGTCTGTGCGAGGTCGACCAGCCGGTCCAGCAGCCGCCGTTGCCCGTCCAGCTCGGCCGGCAGCGCGGCCAGCCACGCCCGGCCGCCGGCCGCGCCGTCCGGGTCCTCGGCAGCGTCCACCTCGTCAGTATCGACAGCGCCTGGCCCGTCGGATGGCGGATTCGACGAGGTCGGCCCGGCCGGCGGGGGGCCCGGCGGGGACATCGACAAGGGTGAAGCCGTGTTCGCGGTACACCGCCTCGTGGACGGCCTGGAAGGTGAGGGAGTCGGCGTAGGTGATGCGGCGTGCCGGGGTGGGTCGGATGAACCCGAGCGGGCGGATGAGCAAGACGGTCGGCTCGTACACCTGCTCGGCGAGCACCCGGTGGACCTCTGCGCGCAGAGCGGTGCTCACAAGCCGGTCGAGGTGGTGGGCCAGCGCGAGCGTGCACAGCGGTGACCGGTCGTAGATCTGCACGGCGGCGTCGGCGGGGACGGGTGCCTGTTGGCGCTGCTGTTGGAGGGCGACGATCCGGTCACAGAAGTCCTCCCGGGTCCACGGCTGGTCGACCCCGTCGGCGTGGAGGGCGGCGATGACGTCGGTGGCCGCCTCTTCGACGACCGGCCACCCCCGGGAGCTGAGCGCGTGCAGCAGGACGGTCTTCCCGGCGCCGGGGGCGCCGGTGAGCACGTAGCGGCGGGTCACGGGCTGCCCGCGGCTGAGCTGGGGCGCTCTAGCCAGGCCAGTCCGGCGGCGGAGCGGTGCTGCCACTCGGGGTGGACGCCGGGCATGTCCGGATCGGGTGGGGAGATCGCGGCGAGGGTCAGGAAGCCTGTCAGGGCAGTGATGTGGGAGGTGATCCGGTCGGCCGGCAGGCTTGCGGTCAGGGGTGAACGGCCCAGAAGGCGGGCGACGTCGAGGCCGTCGGCGTGGGCGGTGAGCAGTAGTTCGACGATGTCGGTCCACCCGGCGCCGATGGTGGCGTTGGACCAGTCGAGGAACACCACACCGCCGTCGGTGAGCAGGACGTTGTCCGCGGACAGGTCTCCGTGGACCAGTGACGTCCCGTCGGCGTCCCAGCGGGTCTCGGCGGCGACGAGGTCGCCGAGGTGGTCCCCGGCCCACGGCGTCAGGCGTGCGGCAAGCACCGGATCGGCGGCGATGGTGCGCCACCCGGTGTGGAGGTCGGCCCAGAAGTCCATCAGTCGCGGGACATCCGTGGTGGGACTGGGCGTCAGCGCCGCGCCGGTCGCGGTCACGGCGTCGATGACCAGCTCGAGGTCGGCGGCGCTCCACGGGCGGGCGGGGTGGTGTCCGTCGACGTGGTCGAACAGCAGGGCCACCCAGCCGTCGTTGAGGGTGTCCGACCACAGCAACCGCGGGGCGGGAACGGACGCGGGTAGCGAGCGGGCGACCCGGGCCTCCCGTCGGTAGACGTGGACCCCGACGGGCCCGCTGTCCGGGCCGATGGCCTGAACGCACGGCGCCCACCCGCGGTCGTGAGGCGGGTGGCGACGCCGGGGGTGAAGCCGGCGGTGGCGGCTACTGTCGCGACGACCCGGTCAGCGACAGCATCTTCGACGGCAGCGCGAACGCCCGGAGACGCCTGACTCCAACTGGCACGGACGGCCCTGTCGCTCACGTGCTCACCTGCTCGGGTCCTCCGACCCGTTTGCAACCTGAGGCGTTGCCGACGCCCTGCAGTCGCGCGGAGTCGTTGAGCAACCAGTTCATCCGGGCATCGTGGACTGTCCGGGCCCGCCGGGGTGGCCGTTGACGCCGGGAGTCCGTTTGTGGTGGTTGGTCAGGGACCGGCGCCGGGTCCGGCGCGGAGCTCGACGGTGCGTTCGAGTGATCTGGTGGTCAGGATAAGGCCCACCGGGCTCAGGCAGATCAGGATCGAGAAGATGCCTTCGAGGATCTGGTGCTCGGTGAAGTTGTAGACCGCCGACCCGATCAGTACCACGATGAAGACGGCACACGCGACGCGGACACCGCGGTGGTGGCGGTGAAGCCACTGCTGCTGGGGGGTCAGTGGCGGGGTCCACGGCACACCAGCAGCGTCCTCGGTCAGGGGAGCACGCTGCCCTAGCCTCCACAGCGTTTCCGGGCCGGTAGAGACCGCCCTGCGAGAACGCCGAACGCGGCCCGCATCGCCGGCGGAATCCGCAGTGTCGTGTGGCCGAGGCTGGCGTACTGCGCCCTCTTCCAGCCCGGCCCGACCCGTGCGGGCGGGTTCGCCTGTTCCCGACCAGGTCAGACGGTCAACGGTGTGCCAAGATCGTCGCTGTGGGACGCTCGCGACTCATCCTCGGAGTCATCGTTGCCTTCACCTTGGTATTCGCGGCCTTTGTTGGTGCGCATTTGTTCGCGGTACATCGATCATCTGGCGAGTGGGCGTTCACTCCCTCTGTGACTCCGCCGAGGATGTTGGTGCACGGACGCGACTATCGGCGGGCCGGACCAATTTCTTCACTCCCCGAACGAGCCTTTCTACTCCAACGCAACCCGGGTGGCGCCGAAGTCTTCGGGCCGGCTGGGTCACTGCCACCGACTGTGGTTGACGTCAGAACGTCAACCGGTCTGACTAGCTACTCCCTGGTGGGAGGCCCGTGAGGGGGCCCGTCCGATGCGGGCCGGTGACGGCTCCCTTCCCGGCTGCAACGGCCGGGTCGGGTGGGTGGCTGCGGTCACAGCGGCTCGGGGGTCCGGCGGGTGGAACGATCCGCCTCGTGGCCGAAGACTCGACGGTGCTGGTCGGGCGGCTCGTGCGTCTTCGTCCGCCGGAGCTCACCGATGTCACCGCCATGCTCAGGGCCGCGCGGCCCGGGGGCCACGTCGGTTCCAGCAGTCCGCAGGAGGTGGACGAGCTGACCCGGTTGGTCGAGCACCGTCCGACCTTGGCGTCTGACGGATTCTGGAGACTGGTGGTGGACCACCGAGGTTCCCTTGTCGGCGACATTCAGGCGCGTGCAACTCGGAACGCGTTTCCGCGGGGTGTCTGCGAGATCGGGGTGACCGTCTTCCCTGAGGCGCGTGGCCGTGGTTTCGGTTCCGCGGCGGTTGCCCTGTTGACCGCCCGCCTGCACGCGGACGGCTGGCCACGCGTCCAGGCCTCGACTGCTGTGTCCAACCACCGGATGCGACGGGTGCTTGTCGGGTGCGGCTACCTCGACGAAGGTGTGCTCCGCGGTTACGCACCGGTCGGTGAGGTGACGCGGGAGGACTACGTCATGTATGCCTCAGTGGCGGACCACCAGCCCGCCTGAGTCACGGGCCAGCTCACACGACCTGTTGTGTCGGCTGCCCAACTCTAGAAGAGCGCGTCCCACCACACGCTGCAGGGCATTTTCGGTACGGTGACCTGATGGTGCCAAGGGCTGGGACCCAGCGTGCCCGAGGTGCCCCCACAGGGGAACCCCGGGAGGCAGTTGTCGGCACTGGGGCGGTCGCTGTAGCGGTGCCCGCGCGGACCCGGCCGGTCGCGCGCAAGCCGAAGCCGGCTGGGCATCTGGTCGGGTATGCGCGGGTGTCGACGGCGGAGCAGGACCCGGCGTTGCAGCTCGACGCCCTCGGGCAGGCCGGGTGCTTTCGGGTGTTCACCGATCACGCGTCAGGGTCGCGGGAGGACCGGCCGGAGCTGGTGGCGGCGTTGGATCATCTGCGGTCGGGGGACACGTTGGTGGTGTGGCGGTTGGACCGGCTGGGCCGGTCGCTGCCGCATCTGATCGACACGGTGACCGCCCTGCAGGGGCGGGGGGTGGGGTTCTGGTCGGTGACGGAGGCGATCGACACCACGACCGCGGGGGGCGGGTTGGTGTTCCACCTGTTCGGGGCGCTCGCGGAGTTCGAGCGGCAGCTGATCCGGGACCGGACCCTGGCGGGGTTGGCGGCGGCGCGGGCGCGGGGCCGGGTCGGGGGGCGGCCGCGGACGATGACCGCGGCGAAGCTGCGCCTGGCCCGGGCGATGCGCGCCCAGATCCCGCCGGTCAGCCTCGGGCAGATCGCCGTGGAGCTAGGGCTGTCCAAGTCCACCGTCGCCCGCAACCTCGCCGCCCAGTCCCCAACTCCAGCGGACGACTCGGCCTCGGCAGGTAGGGGACGGCGATGACAGTGCCGACACGGCGGTTGCGCGCGGTGCCGCCGCTGCCCGGTCAGCTGATCCTGGACCTCCCCGGCCTCCGGCTGCCGGCCGAGCTGCCCGCGCCCGCGCCGCGGCGGGCGCGGGCGCCTATCACCGGCGAGCCGGGAACGGCTGGTGGCGGCCTGGGTGCGGTGACGCGGCTGCTGGTCCCGACCCGGCACACCGACCTGGGGCCGGGTGTGGTCGCGCGGGTGCCGGTGGCGGTGTGGGCGGTGTGGGACGCCGAGGACCTGGTCGGGGTGTACGCCCAGGAGAGCACTGCCCGCGCAGACGCCGCGGTCCTGCAACGGGACGCTGCACGCGCCGGGGTACCGCGGGCGGACCGTGGACTGCCTACCGCTGCAGGTGTACACCGAGCCCCAGCACACCCGCCGGTAGCCGCGGCGGGGACCGCCTCGGCCGGTCGGGTAGCCGGGACACTGCCCTGGTGACCCGTCTTGTCGCCGTCGACGCCGTCCTGCTCGCCCTGGCGGCGGCCTGCGTGCCCCGGGGTCCCGTCTCAACTGTCTGGCGGTCTTCCCCGTCCACCGCGTCGCCTCCGCGGGGTTGGACTGTTCGCCGGCGGAGCTGGACCGCCGGGAGCGGGCGGGCGGTGACCGGACCGCCGGTCAGCCGGCCGCGCCTAGCTCAGGTCCATGTCCACGGGATCCACGACCGGGAGGTCGACACCAAGACGACCAGCCGGGCGGAGTGCGCCGTCCGGATTGGCGGCTTCCCCGCCCGCCACGCCGGCCCGTTCGGGCCCGACCGTCTCCTCGTCGACGCCGCCGGTGGGCCCGTCATCACGGACCGCCGGTGACCTCGGCCGCCGGTCGACACGACCGACTGCGGGACTGCGCCGGGTTCCGGGAGTTCTGGTTGGCGTCGACGGTGTCGGGGTTCGGCAGCTACGTGACCACCCTCGCGGTTCGGGTCCTGGTGGTGGTCACTCTCCACGGGAGCGCCTTGCAGGTGGGGTTGGTCAACGCCGCGGGCTGGTTGCCGTATCTGCTGTTCGGGGTGCTCACCGGGGTCCTGGTCGACCGGGCCCGGCGGCGGCCGCTGCTCGTGGTCACCGACCTGGCCCGCGGGGTCCTGCTGCTCGCGGTGCCGCTGCTCGCGGTGACCCACCAGCTGACCCTGGGGGCGCTGATCGCGGTGATGGTGGTGTTCGGGGCGTTGTCGCTGGTCAACGACGCCGCGTTCCAGTCCTTCGTGCCCCGCCTGGTACCCGCGGGGCTGCTGACCCCGGCCCACGCCCGCCTGGACCAGAGCGACGCCGTGGCCCAGACCTCCGGGCCGGCCCTCGCCGGTGGCCTGGTGTCCCTGCTGGGGGCGCCGTGGGCGGTGCTCGTCGACGCGGCCAGCTACCTGGTGTCCGGAGTGCTGATCGCCCGGATCACCGTGGTCGAGCCGCCCCCGCCCCCGCGGCCCGTCACCCGTGGCCGCGTCCGCGTGGAGGCGGTGGAGGGCCTGCGGTGGGTCTACACCCATCCGACCCTGCGGTCCTTCGCGGTCGGCACCCACGTTTGGTTCGTCTTCAACGGGGTGGCCGGCGCGGTCCTGGTGCCCTTCGCTTTGCGCACGCTGGGCTTCACCCCGTTCGGCCTCGGGCTGGCCCTGTCCGCGGCCGGGGTCGGGGGGCTGCTCGGCAGCCTCGCCGCGACCAGGCTCGGAGCCAGGTTCGGGGCCGGCCGGGTGGTCATCGCCTGCTGGGCCACCCAGGGGATCGCCTACGCCCTGCTCGCACTCACCGCCGCCGAATGGACGGGGTGGCTGCTGTTCGGGGCCGGGCAGCTGCTGTTCGGGCTCGCGCTCGGCGCGGAGAACGCCCCCTCGATGGGCTACCGCCAGGCCGTGACCCCGGACCGGCTGCAGGGACGGATGAACACCACGATGCGGTCGGTGAACCGGGCCATGATCGTCATCGGCGCCCCCCTCGGCGGACTGCTCGCCGACACCATCGGCTACCGCCCCATGCTGTGGATCGTGGCCGCCGGCTTCACCGCCGTCGCGGGCGGGCTCGCCCGGTCCCGGTACCGCACCGCCCGCCTCGGCGACATCCACACCCGACCCGCCTGACCAACCGCGCCCGAGTGCCCTGGAACGCGACCGCACGGGCGTCGGTGGCGGTGGAGCCGCTACCGGCGCGGACGTCCGGTCAGGGTCCGGCCCGACGGATCAACCCGAGCCGGAGGTCGACCTCGGCCACCACGTGCTCGCGGTGGACAGCGCTGCGGCCGGCCTGGTGGCGCGGACACTGCTCTGGTGGCCCGCCTCGTCGTCCTCGACGTTGTCCTACTCGCCTTGGTGGTGGCCTACCTCGTCTGGGTCTCGCGGATCAACCGCGGCACGGCGCTCACGAACCTATTCGTCAAGTGGAGGCCTGCTGGTCGGGAGCGGTGGGTGGGCGCTGCTCTGAATGGGGTGGTGATCACCGGTCTGGTCCTCGGCACGGATCGGTACAGCTGGGGGACCCGGTGGGTCAACCTCGTGGCGTTTGCCGCTGTACTCGCGGCGCTGTGCGGCGGCATTCAGCTGGTCCACAACCGGGCCCTCGACCGGCGGTGAGCGGCCCGCCGCGGCCGGGCCGGCCGGGGGATCTCGGCGAGGTCGACCGAGCCGAGCTGGCCGAACTGGCGGTGGCTGCGCGCCGTTCGCATGACTGGGGGTCGTTGGCTGACCGGTTGGTGCGGTTGCGGGCGTCGGGGGTGGCGGTGGCCGCGCTGTGCGCCGTGGTCGGGGTGGGGGAGAGCCGGTTGCGGGTGGTGTGCCGGGAGCACGGTCCGGACCCGGCGACCGTGAGGGATCCCCTGACGGATGCGGGGTGGGTGGACACCGCGGCCGCGGCGAGAGCGGTGCTCGGGGTGTCGGTGGCCCGGCTGCTGGAGCACACCGTCCGGGCGGAGGGGGATGGTGTCGCGGTGATGGTCGGGTGGACGCGGCTGTGGCACGGACCGTCGCTACCGGGGTGGTGGGCGGCGCAGCAGGTCGACACCCGTCCGGCTGCCCGGGCGCGCCAGCAAGCTCGGTCGGACCGGGTCCGCAGGCTGGTCACCGCCGGGGCGACCGTCGCGGTAGCGGCCGCCGAGGTCGGGGTGGACCCGTCGAGTGCGTACCGATACCTGCAGCTCGGGCCGGGTCAGGAACTGGCTGTGACAGTCCTGAGGACGCGGGTGCGGGTGGCCGGGAGGGCGTCCGCTGGGTCGGGGTCGGGGTGGGGACCGCTCGCGGAGAACCGATCCGGCTTGCCCACCACCCCGACAACGAAACGGTAGGACCCGCCAACCGCACAGACCTCGGTCATGAGGCTTCTCGCCTGGGACGCGTGGTCGGTGGTGTGGTGTCTTGGCTGGGGCACGGCAGGATCGGCCGGGTGGCGGATGACGGCGACGTGGTGCCGGCGGGGTACGCGGAGCTGTTGGAGCAGCTGAAGGTGCGGGTCCGGTCGGCGCAGGTCCGGGCGGCGCGGGCCGCGAACACCGAGGTGTTGGCGTTGTACTGGTCGATCGGCCGGGACATCCTGGACCGGCAGGACCGGTTGGGGTGGGGCGGGAAGGTCGTGGACCGGCTCGCCACTGATCTGCGGGCGGCGTTCCCGGACCAGCGGGGCTGGTCCCGGCGGAACCTGCAGTACATGCGCGCGTTCGCAACGGCCTGGCCGGACCAGGAGAACTTTGTGCACCAGGCTGGTGCACAACTTCCCTGGCGACACCTGACGACCCTGCTGGACCGGTTGGACACCCGGGATGACCGGGACTGGTACGCCGCGCGGGCCGTGGAGGACGGCTGGTCCCGGGCAGTGCTGGAGTTCTCGATCGGCAGCGGCCTGCGGGCCCGGGTCGGTGCGGCGCCGTCGAACTTCACCGACCGGCTGCCGGCGGCGGACTCGGATCTGGCGCAGGCGCTGGTCCGGGACCCGTACGTGTTCGACACCCTGGGGTTGGCCGCGCCGATCGCGGAACGCGACCTCGAGCAGGCCCTGATGGACCGGTTGCAGGCCACCCTGCTGGAGTTCGGGCAGGGCATGGCGTTCGTGGGCCGGCAGGTCCGGTTGGACCTCGGCGACGGCTACGAGGTCGTGGTCGACCTGCTGCTGTTCAACGTCGAGCAGCTGCGTTACGTCGTGGTGGAACTGAAGGTCGGCCGGCTGGCCCCAGGGGACGTCGGGCAGCTCGGGGTGTACGTCGCCGTCGTCGACGACAACCTGCGCCGACCCGACATGCACCACGCCCCCACGGTGGGGCTGCTGCTGGTCGCCGGGCGCAGCGACCCCCTGGCCCAGTACGCCCTGGCCAGCAGCTCCGCGCCGGTCGCGGTCGCGGACTGGGCGTCGCTGCCCGCCGAGACCCGGGCGGTGCTCCCACCCGCGGACCGGATCGCCGCCGCCCTGGACACCTCCACCCTGCCCGGTGCCGGCACCCCACCGGACGATGACACCGCCTCGGACGCTGAGGCCGGGGAGGGTCGCGGTGAGCGGGCGGGGTGACCGGGCCGGCCGCGGGGATCGTGGTGACCGGTCCGGGCCGGTGGTGGTGCGGTCGGTCCTGAACGCGGCGGGGGAGTGGACCGCGCAGCAGGCCGTGGAGCTGTTGATGCAGGGGTACTCGATCGAGCGGGTGGTGGCGGTGACGGGGTTCGACAGCCGGTGGGTCCGGTACCAGGCCGGGCGGCTCACGTGATGGGGGAGTTGGTGGCGGTGACCGGACAGGGGTCGGACGGGGACCGGGAACGCCGCCGGGAGGCGGTGGTCGCGGCCCGGCACAGACCACTCCCGATTGACACCTGACTCATTCACGAATTTGTCCGGTCCGGCCACGGCTCCCGTACCGGGCACCGTTTGAGCGCGCGGTGTTGGAAGGGTCGCGCGGTCAGGTGGACGCGGCCTGTGGGTCAGGGCTTGAGGATCAGCTTCCCGGTGGTCGCGCCGGCTTCCAGGAGCCGGTGCGCCTCGGCCGCATCGGCGAGCGGGAAGCTCCTGGACACGGGGACCTTGAGATCTCCGGACGTCACCCAGCCGACGAGCTGCTGCAGGGCTGCGAGGGTGACCGGCAGTCGTGACTCGAACCAGGGGCCGAGGTTGAAGCCGAGGATCGACTGGTTGGGTGCCGGGTCGTACAGCCAGGGCTTGACCGCCTCCTCATCGAGCGTGCCGACGGTGCCACTGACCGATCCGAAGACGACCATCCGACCGAACGGGGCCAGTGTCTGGAGCGTCTGCGCGAGGCGTGCCCCGCCGGCCATCTCCAGGGCGGCGTCAACGCCCCGACCACCGGTCAGTTCCCGGACCTGCTCGGCCCAGTTCGTGGCCGTGTAGTCGATGACGTGGTCCGCTCCGAGGCCGAAGGCGATCTCCCGCTTCGCGGCGGTGCTCGCGCCGGCGATCACGGGTGCCGCACCTAGCAGCTTGGCGATCTGGACCGTATAGCTGCCGACGCCGCCGGCTGCGGCCGGGATGAAGATGCTCTGCCCGGGTGTGACGCCGAGTGATTCGGTGAGCAGGAGAGTCGCCGTCAGACCGACGACGACGATCCCGGCCGCCGTGTCGGCGTCCAGGCCGGCGGGGATCGGGATCACATTGGGGACGTAGGCGACCGCGAGCTCGGCGTACCCGCCTGAGGCGTCGGCGCCCACCGTGGCGAACACCTCGGTGCCGATGGCAGGACCGTCCACACCTTCGCCCAGCGCGGCCACCGTGCCGGCCACCTCCGCCCCGGGGGTAAACGGTGACGGGGTCGGCATCGGGTAGTCGTCGCCGCGGCGGCGCATGACGTCGGCGAAGTTAATGGACGCGGCCGTGACGCGGATCAGGACCTGCCCGGGGCCGGCTACTGGGTCGGAGACATCCACCAACGTGAGGACTTCGGGTCCGCCCTGCTTGGTCATCTGGATCGCCTTCATGGTGTTCTCCTTCTGGGTAGGTGATCGTCGGTTCGGGTGGTCAGATAGGGCGGAGGTTGGCGACTTCTACGTGAGGAGGTCGGCGCACCCGCGACGTCAGCTGGGTGCTCGCCGGCGTCGCGGATGCGCCGACTGTCGGGTGCGCGCCCGTGCTCGCTGCGTGGCGTGGGGGGCGACCCGGTCACTCGTGGGGGAGATGAGGACCTTCATCGTGCTGGCGCTGCGCAGCGAGTCGAAGGCGTCCAAAGCTGCATCCAGCGAGCTCACGTGGGACGTCAGGTCGTCGACCTTCACGGCGCCCTCGGCCAAAAGGGCGATGGCGCCGTCGAACTCGTCGTTGTAGACGAAGGACCCGCGCACGGTAAGCTCCTTGAGCAACACCGAGGTGGGGTCGAGGCCGGTCTTGTCGCCTCCCCCGACCACCACAAGGGTCCCGCCGGGCTTGAGGGCGTCCACCGCGAGCTCGAGAGCTCCGCCGTTGCCGGAGGCCTCGATCGCGACGTCGACCCGCAGGTCGTCGAGGTCCCGCCGTGCCGTGGCGGGGTCGATGCTCGCGTCCGCCCCTGATGCCGCTCCGACGTTGCGTCGCTGTTGCGAGGGCTCGACGAGCGTGAGCCGACCGATGCCTTGGAGCTTGGACAGGCGCAGTGCGAGCTGCCCGATCGGGCAGCCACCGGTGACCAGAACGTCAGCCCCGGCGAGGTCGCCGGCCAGCTTCACCGCTCGGAGAGCGGTGGCCGTCGGCTCCACCCATACGGCCGCGTACCGGCTCATACCCGTCGGAACGACTCGCAGAGATCCGGAAAAGGCTGCCATCCGAGGAGCCAGTCCGCCGTCCATCTGCAGCCCGAGCGCAGTTTCCAGGGTCGCCTGGCGGCAGAAGTTGGGGTGACCGGCCCGGCAGTACTCGCAGGTGCCGTCCACGTTGCCGTTCGGGTTGATGGCGACGCGTTGGCCCACCATCCACCCCTCGACGTCGTCGCCCACCCAGCTGAGCACGCCGGTGGCCTCGTGACCGAGGGTGAACCCTCCGCGGTAGACCTGCGGCAGGTCCGGAGAGTGCAGGTCGCTCCCGCAGATGCCACAGAGGTCGATGTCGACGACCACCTGGTCAGCGCGCCGGTCTGGTTCTGCGCGGTCGCGCAGCTCGATCCTCCGATCGGTGGTGAGCATCACTGCGGTCATGACGGCCATGGCGGGCTCCTCTCGATGCCACGGGCAGGTACCTGTCTGAGGTAGGTAACCTGTCGGTGGGGCGAGGCATTCCCGAAGTGACGTCGCGTCCGGGAGTCCTGCGGGTCTGCCCTGTAGCGGAGGGATCCCTAGCACTCTCGACTCACCGGTGCCGAGCGAGCTGCCGGGGATGCGGTGCCTATCCTCAGCCAGTGACTGACCAGCGTGCCGTCCTGCGGCCGCCCGCTGCGGCTGCGGCGGCGACCGGGCCGGTCAGCAACGCGATCATCCGCGTGACCCGGTTGCACCGGGCGCGCGCGCAGCAGCTGCTGCGCGCGGTGGGGCTGCATCCCGGCCAGGAGCTGCTGCTCATGCATCTGTGGGAAGCCGGCCCCCAACGCCAGACCGAGCTGATGAAGGTGTTCGACACCGACTCGGGGTCGATGACCCGCAGCGTCCAACGACTCGAGCGAGCTGGACTGGTGAGCCGGGGAGCTGATCCGACGGACGGGCGGGCGACGCGCGTGCAGACGACCGAGGCTGGCCGGCGGCTGCGGGGGCTGATCGAGGGTCTCTGGGCTGACCTGGAATCCATGACGACCGCAGGAATGAGCGACGGACAGCGCTCCGAACTGCTGGATCGGCTTGCGCAGGCCGAGCAGAACCTGATCGTCGGCCCGACCGCGGCCAGCTGAAGGCCCATCGCACTCCAGAGTGCGGGGAGTCCGAAGCCGCTGCACCCGAGCGGGCTCCTGGTGACGTACTGGGTGTGGTCCCGGAAGCCGAGAGCGGACCTGCGCAGAGGCTCCAGCCGGCCGATAATCGCCTCCATCAGACCGTTGCCCGTGCCGAGGCCGCTCGAGATCGCCCAAGGCGTCATCCGGCAGCAGCTGGACCTCCCGGGCCAGCCCACCTACGCCCGACGCGGTCAGCGGACCTGGCTCCGACCCCACCGCGGGCGGGTCTCGCTGCTCCCTGCGGAGCTCGGGCGCACCCTCCGTGGGGACTTGCGGATACCACGTCCAGCTCCAGTCCGGATGGCGCTCCAGCCGGCGTCACGTGGTCAGACTTTGGCGGGACACCCCGGCCTCGGCGGCTACGTGGGCCAACGGGCGGTGCTCCCAACGGTCGTTGGCCGGAGCCTGCGTGCAGGGGTCAGGGGTGCATTACGGTGCGCTAGACAGGTCTCGTCGGACTAAGGACGGGTCGTCAGAGCTTCCCATCCTGCCGACGGAGACTGGGGTGCCCCGTGTTTCTCGGACAGTGGATATAATCTTTCCACTTAGATGAGAGGCCAGGTCGTGAGTCGAGCAAAGAGGGTGTTCAGCCAAGAGTTCCGTGAGGACGCTGTCCGGTTGGTCATTGATTCGTCGCGGCCGATCGCTTCGGTGGCGCGGGAGCTGCAGATCGGTGAGGGCACATTGGGAAATTGGGTGAGTGTCTACCGCCGTGACCATGCCGGGGAGGAACCGGGTCTGGACGTGGGCGAAC
>JAABUK010005203.1_pt1 | contig 20510 bp, 23 predicted proteins | sample 5559141 | NCBI WGS metagenome assembly JAABUK01 (sample SAMN10711869, study PRJNA513367) | rock metagenome | isolation source: Antarctica rocks | place: Antarctica: Victoria Land, Pudding Butte nord | collected 2016-01-03 | reverse complement strand
TGAGCAACGACCTAACTTTCAATTAGTGTTATGGAGACCTATGAGCAGAAGTTCAATTAGACCTGAGTTGGAGAAAAGGGAGGAGAAGGAATCTACCCCATTGGCCTTTCGAAAAGGTGAAGGCTGTCAAATTATAGGAAACCAAGATTAAGGCGTGTTTCCATATCTCGAGTAATTGGACTTCACTGCTGACAGCTTGTTTGAGGCTGTGAGCTCTCGCTACAGATTTCGGATGGTATGGATCTACAGCGATTGCATCAGCAGACTGAATTCCTTCCACTGGACCGAGTTCAATGAGAGCCAATTTGCTAGTCAGGAATGGCCATATGAATAACAGGACACCCTAGGAGCGATCAGTACCTGTAACTTGATTCACCCCTTTAATAGTGACTAGTGAAGGGCGGAAAAGAAGCTGTCTAATGCCACCCCCGTGCCAATGCTCCAGTGAACTTCCAAATCGCACAAATGGGATCCCCTCCTAAGATCTCAGGTTGATATATCTCACGCCTAAGTTCTTCCATCCTCCATCAAATATAGTCGCCAGTTCACCAGCACATGATCAGCCGTCATCACTCCTCTCGCCATCTAGCGCTAGCCAAGCATAGTCCCCTTGATCTTGGATATGGCATACAACAGTACGTTAAGGCGGCCACGCATACCCTTGCATTTGCTTCCCGATTAGTGGGCGCCCGCGGACTGGTGGTCATTTAGCCGACTATAGTTAGTATGTGGCGTCTTGCAAAGCCATGATTAGGGGTTTGATATACTTATCTCAAATTTCAAGGATAGGTGGTTGCGCGGTGACTCTTCCTCGGAACAAAGCATTCGAGATGTTTAACTACGTAGGAATGGTGTATGAGCGATGATGGCCGGGATGGGATTCGTAGCGGATGGCTTTTTGTATGCTGGATTCGGAAATCCAGGTCGTTGTATGGGATAGATGGTAAGGATGATGTATATGCAGTATGATAATCCAGGCGACGGAGTAGAGAGAAGCACAGAGGGTCATTATATGCTACCAGCTGCGATCAATGGAAAGTGATGCTAGTCACAAACAACTCACAAGAGGCTAGATTCGAGTAGAGCACAATGTTCGTCGCACGATATATACAAGGGAAACGGTAATTTTGGCAGAAGAAATCGCTCTAGAACCTTTAAAATATCGAGAACGGATTTTCATACACCAAAAGACCGGCCTTTAAACATCTCTCCAAGAGACTCCTGCAGCAGCGACTTATCCAATACCGCTGGCTCAATATGAGTAGATAGCCGATCATCGACTCTCTTTCCATCTTTCGCTCGCTCGTCAACTGCGGAAAGGAGGTCCTTCGCTCTCAGGCTCCCGAATGAAGATGTTGGCTGGGGCTGGACTCCCCATTTGCCGAGCATCCAACCACCTACACGCTTACTCAATGTAGACTTTGCTGCTATAGGGGGGGTTGATGATGTAATTGCCGTTGGGCTGTTACCGAGAAGGATGCGATTGTAGTTGCTACTATCGTAGCCTTGGCGGCTGTGGGAGCGTCGACCCACACCCACGGTGGAAGAAGTGACAGGTCCGACAGATACGGTGGTTGTGCCCAAAGATGTGCGAGGAGTGAATCCTTGACCATCGAGGAATTGGGAGCCTTTCTTTCGTAGTTTAGGAATCTGAGTGCCGCGAATGGAAAGTATGCTTTCATGCGAATTAGCTTTATGCAAGCGTGGCCGCATTGGCTGCATTGAAGTAAAGTGGTCCTCGAAGTAGTCGTCTAGTTCTGATCGGTTGATCGAAGGTGGGTTAGTAGCCTCTTCTTCAGACTCTTCCAGGATGGTATGATGCTCTGAGAGTGAGGAGTCGTTAGCATACATGGCCTCATTGGCGACCGTTTCCGCAGCTCGAAGTACACCAGATATGCTGGCTGGCGCGTTCGAGCCCGCATGAGTAGATAGACACCGTATAGAAACATCAGAGCCTTGCTTGGAACGTCGTGGTCCAAAACCAGGCGAGCCTAGCGTAATCGAGCCAGCTGTTGTAGGGCGCGACAAATCGAGTGAGTCGTCAATCGTATCGAAAAGAGATATGCTTCTGAAAGCTGATTGAGGAGAGCTCGGTAATGAGGATGTAGCTACCGAGGAGGGAGGTTGTGGAGACTGCATCGACCATTGACTTGTGTGTGACGGATCCAAAGGCGGTGGGATAGTGACTGAGGTCTGCGAGAGTATTGCTGCTGCAGAAGAAGAGGGTGTCGCCTGCATGTATGGTGAGGGAGGCATGGTGCGTGGTGTCTGCGAGCCAGACGGTGTTCGAAACCCCTGCGATGTAATGTTCCGCCGCCTTTTCGGTCGCCGAATTGAGGACATCTTGTCTTTCGCCTCGAGCTTCGGAGCTGCATAGTAGTGGTGGTGAACGTGAAAGTCTGGCGCAGTATCATTTGTCGGTGTCATTGCAAGCTCATTGCCCAAGGACTCTCTACGGTCTGCTTTGTGAGGGTGCTCAAGGACAGGCTGATGGAGTAGCATTTGTTCCCTTAAAGAATTAACCTCCTCGTTCGAGCCTGTCAGCATCTCTCGTAGCTCCACTATACCCATTTGGAGATTGGCATTATCGCTAAGAATGTCTTTGACAAAGCTCGATACCACGTTGTTGTTGTTGTGGTTGCCATTCTTTTCCAGCGAAGTTGCAGCAGCAGCTCCTTTTAAACGTCCAGCTGCGTTCTCGAGCTCCCTTTCGACAGCCCCCCGCCTCTCAAATCGGGCCACTACTTCAGCGTGGCGATCGCGCTCTTCCCTTGCTTCCCTTTCTATTCTGTCCACCTGCTCCTGTAACGTACCTATAGTTCGCTCGGCACCCCTCCATCTCTGCATAGCTGTTCGCTCCTGCTCTTCCTTGAAGCCTAGTTGATCCTGGAGCTCGGCCTGTTCCTTCTCAAATGTTGCCAGCTGAGCTTCGAGATGAGAGGTCTGTGCGGCGAGCACGGTCAGTCGTTCCAATTCCTTCCGTGTAGACTGGAGTGTGTCGTTGAGCGAGGTGATATGAGCGTCGGAGTTGAAAACTGTATAGTTCATTTCCTCCAGCTGGTCTAACAAGTAGCGATTCTCCTCTATTGTCTTCGCATTTACCGCCACCAATTCTTTCTTCTCTCCTTCAAGCTTATCAATACTGGCCCCCATCTTCCTCCTCTCCGCTTCCGCCTCAGCCATGTATGTCTCATGTCTGCTGAGCAGTGCCTGAAGCGCAAAAGTCAGCGGCATTTCTTAACAAACGACTGTAGCAGTGAGCCCCCACACACGAAACAGGGAGTCGAATCCTACGCGCGTTGGCAAGGGAGCATGCACGTACTTGACCTATTTGGGCCGCACTCTGTAGGTCTTTTTCAAGCCCATCCAGAGCGGCATTGTTGTGTTCCAGGTAAGCACACCGTACCCGCCCACAGCAGCAGTCTGTTGGGCGGTTCATACCGCGTAAGGACTGCGACAAGTCGAGGGTGGGGAAGGCCGAAGACTTGATTGCATCAGTGATATGGGACGCTCGCGTGTGATTCGCTCTTATGATCGGCATCCCAGCCACTGAATTTCACTAACACCAAGTCACATGATCTACTCCTTATGATGGGGAGTCATAATCAGGACAAATTGCTAAAATCATCTGTAGATAATATCGAAGCTTTTCCTACACAGTACAGGCATCTGCGTACATTGTGCCTTACTTTTAGATTGACCGAAACCACCGATGAATCCACGATAGCACTTCAACCGTTGGTTCCAAAAGGCCTCCAATTCTGTATACCAGATATCTGGACCCATTGCCAGATCGATCGAGCAAGCCCCTCGCCTGTCCGTTGTAACAACCAACCTCCTGCCCAGATCCTGAATGCGCGTGCCCAGCAGTGTTCAGCACTTTGCTTTTCACCTCAACGGCGTGATCACCATGGCAAGGAACGACTAGTCCTGGGTTGGAGTACCGTTGAGCGCGATCGGCAGACTGATCCAGGCTTGCAGCGTCCCAAGGCATGGACACCTAGGGATTGACGACCAAAGTCAATCCTTCACCTAACCCCCGAGCCTCACAAAGCCAGTAACGCTTTGCCAGTGTCTCCGCTCATTCATGCTGATCGCAACAGTATCTCTTAGCCTGTCCCACGAGCCTTCCCACCATTTTCGCCATCATCATGCACCTGCTGCACTTTTCTATATTCCTCCTCCAGGGCCTTCTGCATCTCGAAATCCGCTTGCCGTTCCTTCTTGACACGTTGCTGTTCGATGTCTCGTATGACGCCTGCGTGCATTGCCTAGATACAGATGTTTAGCTAGTGGTCAAAAGATATATAGAGACCTAAAGCGGTCGCGGAAATGGTGTCGAGGCGTACAGCTTTCTCTGAATTTTGCTGATAATGGACAAGCACGACGATGGCGGCTGCCCCAAAAGATGTCCCAGCCAGTGTAAACTTTGCTGCTCTGGACATGTTATGTCAAATGAGAGGGGATGGTAGGATGAGATGTCGAATATGCACAGTAAACTTGTGGCCCGAAAAGTCAAGGCAAACGGTATGTATGACGATGCTTGGCGCGATCTAGGATTATTCACATACACAGATCTGCAGGGTTGTGCCTCTTGCGGCGTAGTGTAGGCGTCGGTCCGCCGGTCCGTCCGAAGCTTGTGGGGCATATCAAAAGGCTGCTACTCCGCATGCACCACTCCGCATCAGGCTTGAGGGGGTACACTGAACGGGCGAAGTAAGGGTTGAATCTGCACCGAATCAAATAAGAAAACCCTGGAAGAGTCATCTTTTCCTCTACACGTGACCCGAGACGGTAAAGAGCGATTCATGAAATATTGTGAATGCATGTGACTTGAGAACGTGGCCTTCGTCGAAAGCGTCTACTTCGATAATTGCGTTGACGGTACTCGTCCCGCTGGTCAAGGCGCTGGGCTAACTCTCGCTATTGGACCTATAACATGTTTCTTATGATGGCAAGCACAGTAGAATCTGGCAAAGGCAAAAAGAATTGTCGGAGCAGAATTTGAGAGAATTGAACGACTTAACTACCCGTTCCGCTGTACACTTCCGCATTATCCAAACCAGAGACTGCAGCCGGCCCCACGTGGCCTGGATCTTCGTCTTAGCCGGAGCTCTCGAAGTCCACTTCAGTAAGCATCCTCAAAGTTCCCACTGCCAGCACTGGCCGTGCAGCAATTCGTCGCTGATCGATGCAAGTCATGCCTAAGTCGGTCCAAAGACTTATCCACTGAATTAGGTTGTTTGTCTCAGGATTATTACGATTCCGGCCAAGTATTACCCTTCCTATCATCAATAGGATTCTCTTGATTGCAATCAACCAGGGCCCTTTTCTTTTCTCCCTTTACGGGAAAAATGATACCCAACTCCCCACGTCAGAATCCATAGATATACGCGCTGTTTCGTACAGCCAATTCCGGTGGGCTCTAATTTCGGCTGACGAGATGGGTAATGGAGGGAGCGACGTCCTCCTCTCTTCTATCTTTCGTCTCTGCATTTCCGATCATCAAAGCGAATACTCTCTGGCTGTGCAGGAGGACCTAAAATCTCGCTCCGACCTATCTACGAGCGTGGCTGCTTTAGCGGGAGATGCAACCCTGGGCACTGGCAGACACGTACGAGGCGAATCGAGTTGAATACTCAATCATTGAGTCGTACGGGTTTCGGATACTAATGCTTTTGAGAGACTCGCAAAAGGACTTTGCGGAAGTCTGATTGCGGATTGGGTTCTCATATCGCATGAGGGCGAGAATGATGAATTGTTGCCTACTTTGAATGTTCGAAAAAGAGAGTGGAGATCGTAAGGTAGGTTCTGACGAAAACATTTCATTATGGAGATTCAAACCAATGTGGATAATTTGTCTGATGTAGACATTAACCGTGTGTATAAGAGACCAACACAAACGCGTGCCGACCATCGTTGAATTCGCATAACAATGCTAAGAGGGATTCAATCCTTGAGAAGGTGTTGGTTCTCGCTCGTCAGATCATAACAGAAATCCTCATCCTCATATGCTAGACTATCTGATGACATTGCACAGCAGCCCAATCTCGATACCAGAACCTCCCACTCGAGCTGCCATCTGCTGTGGAAGATAGTCTCTGGAAAGACTAAAGCGAGTTCCGGCCGAGGACATGTTGATGCTTCATAAGTGGGGGCTTGCCGCGGCCGCCGACGCAATTCTTGCCGCTGCCAGGTGGTGAACAGCACGGTGTTTCATCTGCCAGGAGGCAGGCACTGCGGTTAGAGATACGAACGAGTCAGACTTCCAGCGTGGAGCGATGACATGGGATTTGAAAACACTGCAGGGTTGAAAGACTCACTCCACCTCTCCGTTATACACCATTCGCCCTTCGGGGCATGTGACTGGGTCTCTACCGCAATCGGCGCAATCACGCTGGGACGAGATGCCACCCGAGCAAGATATGAATCTAGTGCATTCGGTCGGATGGTAGTAATTGCCCTTCTCGCTTGTCGGTGCAGTCGAAGTCCGGTGTTTCTTCGGATTGTGGAACAAATGGTCGAATGTCGTTCATATTGGTAGACTGTTCGACGACGACAGTGATTTCAAATCGAGGATTTGGAGTAGCGTTTGTTAAAGCTGCCAGGATAGTAGTGAAGAAAAGCAGGATCTGAGCAGGAAACATGATGATTTGCGTCGGCTTTGAATTTTTGTGCAGGAAGTCTATGAATGGTATGAATCTGTGGATCTCCTCGTACAGACGAGGCCTCCAGCCAGCTTTATTCTCTTCAACAGAACGTGCCGTTTACATACCCCGCTTCTTTGATGAAATGGCATCATACTAATTGAATAAAAGCCTGAGGCACAGATTCTTGGGGAGTACCTGGCACCCCCGGGGTTCGCCGAATAGTCTCATATCAGCGAATCTTTGTAGTGGTATATTTCCTCCTCAGGTACTCTAGCAAGATGGTGGAAAGCATGAACAGAAAGCGGGGTTCTCGTACCCCTCGGTCGTGCTCGGCCAGTGTGGTGAGGTTGTTCCTTGAGTCAGCGGCGGCAACCTGGCGTGAGTACTAGAAGCTGGAACCGTTAGTCCAGATCTATAGTATTATCTGCTATTGGTGGATGAGGTTATATACTAGAGGTACGATCTCATCGTACACCCAAAAATCTGCTCTAGTCAATAAATGGGTGTGGAGCAAAGAGTGTTGATCACCCGCGATCATCGTCGCCAAGCTCCAAGTCAACCAACCTTCTTTCGGCTCGACTTGTATTGCTCCTGTACAGTCTTCTGCCACCAAATTATGAACTCCGTCTAATAATGAGGAAAGGTGTATCATAGTAGGGTCCGTGTTTGTTAAGGCTGCCCCAAACGGTCCTTCATTGAAATCTGACAAATAGGCCCCGGCGATCCTTATGTCTGGACGATGCTCTCCGGAAAAGAACATCTGCTCAAGAAGCATTGAAGCAAACATTCTGTTGGAGCTTATATGGAACTATGCCAAGTGAAGTGATCCCGTCCGTGCGGCTTGTTGTACCCTTTGTGAAGCTTTTCACTATCAGTCTGCAGGAGGGTGGGGAGCGTCATCTGCTTTACGCGACTTTTGCCAGGTATCCAGCAGCAGAATCCAGGGACCCTCCAGGTAGCACGGCGACACTGGCCTTGACCTGTGGCCACTGTCGTAACCAAGAATGGCAGATCGAAGACTGGAGAAAGTGTTAAATTCCATGGAGGTAGCAATTGCCCTGATCAAGAAACGAGAACCCAAGGTACTTCGAATTCAAAACGCTATACAGGGAGATGCTGCTACTGAATACCCACGACGCCATTGACGCAGACTTACCAATGTTAGCCGAGCAATTTGATTTGACCAGGCATCTTGCTCTATTTTCACCCGTATGCAAATGCGGCTTCCATGCATGAAGCCGGATCAAGTGCAAGGTCACCTCATTGTCGACAGGTGTCAGCTTGGGCAGGTAGGCAACACGGTGAGGATAGCCGTCTTGGTACAGAAGCGAACATCTGCCTCGATACCAAACCATTCAGCTGGTAAGTCGTACTGTTCTGCGACAACCCGTTCTCGGCAATCAGTGGGTATCCGCTTTCTCATCGAGTCAACCTGACTTCCTGTCCATATTGATTTGGTAGGTCCATCTCTGCTTTGCATGTCCTTGCATCGATAGCGTGGTTTGAGTTCGTTGTATTATAACACGACTGTCTATGGGGAACATCCCCACAGCTGAGATTGCACCTACTTGGAAGCCTGATAATGAGCTCTCGTCAAATGACTGTGCTCGGATTATGTCTTGCAGTAATCGATGGCCAGGGAGACATGGGTTGCGATAATTGGAAATGTGCCAAGAACCTGCAATGCGTTACGATAATTGAGAGAGCGCCTAGGGGTTGTCATACGTTGCGGTGGTCCCAATCTCTCCACTAGCCTCGCCATTTCATAGCCTTGCGTGACTCGAGCGGAAGTCCGACAGGTGTTCGGCTTTCGGAAGACGAGGGTGCCAGCAGGATATGTAAGTAAGAAGGCAAGGGCGCGTGATATGCTCGAGTCAACCCCCAGTTTTCGTCCTTGCTGCCTTCCACGCTCAAGCATAGCAGTTCCTGCGTAAAACTCGATCTGCTCTTTTGGATCTTGATATGCTCGATTGGAGGGAATCAAGCTCATCATGGCCTTGGAAGATGCTCGCAGACCGTTGTCTTCTGACGGGAACAAGAGGCGAGCCATGCCGGACGGAAATGCAGTACTGCGGTCCTTGCCAGAACGTACCACACATGTGGCAAGAGGGCTCCGGGCAACCATCTCAAATATCTGCCTATAGTATGGGAGGCAACATCCACCCGCTACCTATCAATCATCCCGATCCGGCGGACGGTAGGAACGAGGGATACCCTAAAGGAGTCCCATCCACAAAAGAACGATCGTCTCCTGTCAGTGAAAGTAGATCAAACGAGAGCCAGATCTCAGCCGCGGTGGCAGAGCAAGACTTTGACATTGGGTGGATCGCAAGAAGAGTAGCAGCTCAGCAAGATCAGAAAAGGTTAAGCAGGGCCCCAGATGAGCAAGGCATATCTCACAATGAGTGGGATCGTAATCGAGTATGGGGAGATGAAGAAGAACAGCGCCGGCCTGACTATGATGAACAAGACGAAAGACATCTAAAATGTGTCAAACCACAAGAAGAGGCGCAAGGGGAATACCGAGGGGAAGACTCTATGCACCAGCAAGGACAGCCCGGACCTAATGTACAGGAAAGGCGACCAAACTATAGAGCAGCCAATGAAGGGGAGGAGAATGTTGAGAAGCCCGTGCCAGATTCGTTGGGGGAACGTCACCATGGACAAGGGACACGAGGTAAGAACGGACGGAATCGCCAATGGCAAACATGCTCACGGGTACCAGACTTCGAATACACTCCGATTGAATATTCAGAGATTGAGAACGAGGGTTATCGCAAGCTTGACTTCAAGCCCTTGCTCGTGAGGACTTGGTTCCTTGCGGTGACCGTGGTATTTTATCTGAGCTGTATAGCTGCCATTGTTGGAATATTGGTGTGGAGTCGTAGGAACGGTGGCATTCGCCGCGTCCACGCTGTTCAGGGTGCCCTTGCTTGCCGATATGTCCCTCCGGCCATTGGGCTGGTCACCGTAATCTGGTGGCGGACTGTTCTCACTACATTCAGCCGAATTTCTCCGTACATCTCAATGGCCGCTAAAAGTTCTCCCAAAGATAGTCCCGGCTTGGAGGATCGGAAAGCTCAGCGGACATTGCACGCATCCTATGCTGATGCCATGTTCGCGCCTGACTTCTTTCATCTTTCAAGTCTTGCTTTGAATGGTCATTGGCTACTTTTTGCCACAACTCTTGTCTCCATAATTGTCGGTTTTACTCTTATGGGCCTAAAAGCTTCTTTCATGCAAACAACACCTAAAGGTGCTGAATGGAATATCGCCGTCTCTGCCGAGATAGGCTATGCTTTAGTCTCGATATACGGATTGCTGAGTGTCACAACCGCAGCGATTCTGATAAGACTACGACACTGAGATACTGGACTGAAATGGGACCCTGTATCAGTCGCAGATCAATTGGCACTGCTGCAAGACTCCAACGTCGGCCAGCTTTATGCTGGTCTCGAGACTTGCTCTTTTAAAGAGTACCGTGAGTCCTTGCGTAAGCGAGCCATAAATTTTGGTCCGATCAGATTGGGTTACTGGAGAACCCGGCCGAATGGAGAAATTTGGCATGGTATGGCACTTACACCAAAGCGCGCTGGTACGAAACTTATTCTATCGCGGTCCACGTTAGCATCAAGGATGGTGATGGTGGCTAACCATACAACAGCTACCGCTACCGCCGAAGACACCCCGAAGTCAGATTGAAAATGCTCTGCGAAAGCCTTCTGACAGGAACGGTCATGCCGAGAAATATATTAAAACTTGTCTGGATGACAATCCACAAGTCGATGAGGAAGCCAGACCAATGGCCGCTCAAGCCAGCATTTATCCGCTTAGTGGTAATCAGTCCAATTCATAGCTTCGCCACAATTGTTAGCTGATTTCCATCCAGAGATGCCTGTAGATAGCCACGGACACCTCGACACCAGAATCGAAGTGTCCTCTCATTACTCTGGTGCGCTCACAGATTCACTCTTAGCAATGTACAGCACAATGGCACTCACAGTACTTGCCTTAGCGATTCTAGGACTTATCAATGGATATCTCCAGCGAGGCATCCACATAAAAGCTACCTCGCTGGTGAAAAGTATGCCTCACATCAATGCTAGTTCTGTCTATGCCGCGGAATGGAAAACCGAGATGAAAGCTTCCGTGAATAGTCCCATACATACTTTCTGGAGCATACCAGATGCCTCCAAACCTTATAATTCTAAAGAAGCCTTTCTGTTTCAGTTCCTGCCCGTTAATCTCATGGGGTTTTGGTTCTCTTTTCTCTGGAATAATGTTGACCACTTCTACTGGTATAATCAACCTTTCGCAGGGATGGACAATGCAGCACCCGCAGCCTCGACTATACTCCTGGATTACCCAAGCTCTATGCCTATTTTAATAACGTGCAAAGCTATAGCCAACAAGCACTGGAGGGTGGCGTTGTTCTCACTCCTCTCTCTCGCGGCATCAGTCCCCCCTATCATAGCATCCGGCATATTTATCGGTATACCAGATGCGACGGGCTTTACCGAGCACATCCAGCCTGTCAATTTTCGGGCCTCTTTCTCCATCTTGGGCTTGTATCTTCTTTGCACAGCCTTGGCGCGACCTACGAAAGCCTATAGATTGCCCCGCAACGGTATCTACACCATCGGAGACCTTATTCAATGGTGCTATGCAAGCCGGATCTTCGACGAAGAGCTCCATGGCAGACCCATATTCCATGTGCAAGACGCCAAAGATGAGAGAATACAACTACTGTCGCGTATCCACCTTGCGAAGAGAAACTATCAATTCGGCCTATATCTGGGTATAGATGGTAGAAGGCACCTCGGTTTCGACATTGCGGAAAGGAAGAACGCATTGGGACGACTAGAGTATGTAGATAGGATTGAGGCCGGACCAGCCTTGTATCTCAGGCTTGACGGCAGACCCTGGCATTTTCGCAGGCCTAGGATCGTACGAAGGCTCGAATAGATAAATTGGATTTGAAGGAGGAGGTACCAATGGCGCGCCGCAAAGGTTTTCCTATGTTTGTGGTCTCATGTTAGCTGTTTCGGACTATGTGCCCTTTGTTGATATAAATTTTCTCCGTATTTGCAATTGGAAAGCCTCGAATGCCATTGTAGCCTGAAAGGGAAGGGAGTCAAGTTTTCCATAGGCGAATGGATCGGCCTGGAGCCAGAATTCGTACCTACTCAAATACATAAACGAGTCATTGCGACCTGCTTCAGCAATTGAGCTACTTACTCATTACTCCCAGGAATTTACCTCACCAGAGAGTACATCTAAGTAGATGGAATATGTCGACATCTGAGCGGCGGCCGTGAGCCGGAGAGCAGCCTTGGCACCGCCAAGAGCTCCGACTGCACCTCTCATCCCCAGGACCTACACTCCCAGCACACCGCACAGACATCCTCTATCCACAATGGTACGCTGCAAACATAGCCCCGCCGACAATCACCTCGCTAACGTACCCAAAGTCCGCCCAAAACTCCAAAGGCATCCAAACCCTCCTCGATGTAAGATCCTAAAGCTACCTGCATCCGCGCAGCCACAGTACTAAACCCCCTACAAAGGCCGAGCGAGAAGCTCAGAAGATAGTACAAAAAGGTATCTTTCCCCCCCTCCCCTTTCCCACCCTACAAAGCCTTCGCGAACACTGACATCTCCCAGCTCGAGAATGTACATACACCTCCCCCCCCCTTCCTCTCCCCACTCCATCTAATCCACACAGACCGCTCCAAGCGCGTAAAAGACGCCAACAACGAAGCCCAAAAAGAAATAGAAGACTACCGCAAGCAAAAAGACGACGAGTTCAAGGAGTTTGAGAAGAAGGTTTCTTCCCCCCCCCTCCCAACACCTCTCCCCCTTCTCCTCCTCCATAATCAAAAACTGATTCTGCACGAACTATCGATAGCAAACAAGCGGCAACAAAAAAGCGGAAGAGGACGCGAGCAAAGATGCCGAGGAGCAGGTGAAGGCGATTAAGTTGGCGGGAGGCAAGACGGGCGATAAGGTCGTGCAGGAGCTGTTGAGGGTGGTTACGGATGTGAGGCCTGAGGTGCCGGACAAGGTTAATGCGCAGCCGAAGTGAGGGGTGGGGTGTTTGGTGGGGCTTGTACGATGGCGTTGTGGGAGGCATAGATTCGCAATGCAGGGTGTATGCTATTAAGAGAGAGCATGAAGAGTTGTTAATTTCGGTCGCATGAATTGATACGTCTAAATAGCAGAGCGCCCAAATTACAACTCAGCTCTACCCTACTCCGGCCGACATATGGAGGTGGGCAGCAAAATCCGTTGCACATGATCAACGTTCCCCCATCATATCAACAGGAACCGATTGTTTTCTTGTCCATCACTGACCGGGACATTTTCCATTAAATGCATATTCCGTACCAACTTCGGCCGTGGCGACAGTGGTATTGTATGTCGATTTAGGGAAACAATTAGGAGCGCTTTGTCCTGCGACAAAGGGTCCGTTCCATGTCACGGAAACGCAGTTGTTGTAGAAGCTGCAGTACAGACTGCATGCCAATAAACTGCTTAAGACCGTGGGAGCAAGGAGAGCACCGCCGGTACCCTGGTTGATGGTCTGGTCACAATCAATTTGGTAACAAGCGCCATATACGTCTGGGCCGTAATCGTTGGTAATGGGGGCTGCGCAGAGGTCGTCGGTGGTATTTTGACCGCTGGACGGATCGACGACGCCATAAGAGGGACCGTGAATGTTGACACCGCTGTAGAGATAGCCGTCGACCTGTTGGCTAACGGAGCTGTATCCTTCGAATGTGTAGTACGAATTGCAGTTTGTGTTGTTGTTATATTTGTTGATTGTGTCAACGTAAGTGACTCCAACACAGCCGTCGAGGAGATCACAGTATTGGAGGCATCTCAAGAAAGTATCGGCATGGGCAGACGTGCGTTGAGAGCTTACAACGTCGATGCCGCATCTGATGTCATAGGTGTTATCAAAGAGATCGACGTATCGAGTATTGTTGGAATTAGGGCCTGATGCTGGACATGATGGGACTGCAATTAGTGTTGGTTCGACAGCGCCAGTAGTAGCTGCCGGGACTGTAGGCGAAGCAGCCATGGAAGGCACTGGCGTATATGCCGCAGGTAGATCGCTTGATGACGAATTTACCAACGAACCTGGCGTTGTGGGCAAAGCACCAGGCGCCGTTGATGAAGATGTGGCAGCTGCTGGAGACGCGATTAGTGAGGGAATGCCAGGTGTTGAAGCAGCGGCTACTGATCCTGCTGCGCTTGAGGTCTCGACAGCAGCTGTCGTCGATTGGTCGCTTTGGCCCGCGACCGGTATGACGGCAGTGATCGGTTCGACGACAGTGGAACTCAATAGATCGGTGGTGGCCATATCAGAAACAACGGTAACCAAACCCTGATCCGGTCCAGAGCTTGTGGCAGTACTCATCTCGACGGTAGTGGACCCCATAGACTCAGTTGTACTGATTTGATTGACGTTGGTCACTGACCCAGTTGGTGTGAGCATTGGCACCGACGAGGTATTTGTGATTCCGGAGCTCGATGGAGGCGAGCCCCTGTAAACGACCCCGAAGCCCGGCGCACCACAGATCTCGGTAAGATCCCCAGCGCAAGCTATGGTCATCGAAGGATTATTGACTGGCGTCGAGGTTGGTGCAATGGTACCACATTCACATATATATCCTCGTTTCGGTCAGCAACGATTGTTTAAAGGCAATATGTGACTTACCCTGTTCAACGGCGAAAAAGGGGACCCCTTGGCATGCGTACGCACATGACTCTAATGTCATAAAGCCGCTCCAACGGGCACCCGTGGCTGTCACCGCGCCGTTCAAAAGGCTCCCATTGGCAAGGAGAGGATAGAATCCGGAGTAGGTATATAGCCCGGAATTGCTGTTGCTATCAACTGACAACTTGACGTCAGATCTAGCAACGCACGAATGTCAGCTTTCGACATCCAATACGGTAGGAGAACTGCTTACGAAGGATTGCTCGTAGTCCCGGAGCCAGTGCCGTTGCCTCCGTTCCCGTTGGGAACTCCAGATGCGCTTGCTCCATTGCCTCCAGTCTCGGTGGCGGCTCCAGCACCACTGGTACCACCAGTCCCGCCTGTAAGCCCAGAGGCGCCCACCCCTCCCCCAACACCTCCGTTCGAAGCCAGCCCTCTAGTGCTCGTAGCAGGCGCGCAGCTACCGGTATCGACGGATATCGTGGCAGTCACCACACCTTGCGCGAGTACATCTGCTGGGGCTAGAAGTAATCCCAAGACGAGACCCCAATTAGGAATCTTCATGCTTGTAGAGATAGCCTGAAACTTGAGCGAAACCGAAGATGGTCTAAAACGAATGCAGTTGCCGCGAGAAAGACTTGATGTAAAGACAGGTCTTAGTGTTGAGGTGGAGTGTATTGTGAGCATGGCAAACGCCTTGTCAATAATATGAGGAGTTTGGAATTGGAAACGAGGATCTGGAATGGAAAATAGCGCGTCCTGTCAACCTCCATTCCTCGGGAGATTTCAAGAAATGAGCAACAAAATCAATTCTTGGCAAAGGGCAAGAATACAGGAAGAAGACGAGCAGAAGTGGTCTACAGGTCTTCGATGGAAATTGAAAAATCCAGCGACTCATTGCCTACAATGTCTTGATACTGCATAGGACCTTGATCTGTGAAACGAATTTTCTCGTGGGGAACCATCCATGGCAATCCACCATCTCCCACTTGACGCGCAACAAGGGTGTTTGATTACTTTCAAAAGGAGTAAGCCAAGGATGGCGGACAAGGCCTGAGTAGTAGTCCATGCTGATGGTCGTGAGGTGAGCTGTAAACTAAGGATAGATTTGGAGAATAAAGTTTGTGTAGAGCCACGAGCCGAGCCGACGTTGCTAGTCCGGCATATTCTGTACTACCTAGTAAGTATGCCCCTAACTGCGGGGCCCAGCTTTGCAATCTAACTCCACTGGGAGCCAGGCTGGCTCAAGGCCACTCGGGCGCAGTAGCCCCTCTCATGATTTGCTACCTGCATCTTCATCTTCTTGGTTGATGATGGAGATCAGAAGGTATACCCTGGAAAGACCCTGGAAAGACTTAGTAGACTTAATCGAATGTGTCACCATGCGCGTTTCCAACCCTCGGACGGCATTGATGGGGGCTGACCATGGGGCTGATCTCAGCCTTTCGAAACCACTGGCACGCTTCCAGCTGAAGCGAAGCCACGCATCGCATCTTTGCTACACGCGAGGACTTTACCTTACAGGTGTTGCCTCTACGATTGAAACAGAGTCACATGCGAATGAGAAAGGCCGCCAACCTGCTTGAGAGCCCAAGAAGCTGAAAAGATCCTACCCCTTCTGCAAGGATTCCTCATCTTGCAACCCTCCCCAAGGCAGGACAAAGGATTCATGTAGCTCAGCAGAGCCTGTAAATGTGCCTTTTCTTGGTGACCTGCCAAGACTCGACGGATTCTATTGTACGGTATCCGCTGCTACGCCCCCATTATGCTCCGCCTTCGTGGCTCCATCTTCAGGTGAAACAATGCTATCTTTAAGCCAGCATGCCTGGTTCTTCTGTATATCCTTGGGCTATCTTGGTTGATTTAATATTCTCATAACATCGTGCTTGTAAAACCCCAACTTACCTTTATTCCTATACGAATTCGAGTCCAATTTGAACAATATGTCCTCCAGCTACTACTCTCAACCCGGAGAAGGCTGGAATACGAAGATTCCTCTGGGTGATGAGGGGTTCGCGAGTCCTGACAAAATCGCAGCAATTACTCTCACAGGTGTCTGGCTGCTCACACTTCTGATTATCGCCGTTTGGGCAGCTTTCGTAAGCAAATCGAGGAGTAGCATCGCGCCTTCTGGCTTCAAGTTACACAATTTCTGGATAGCCATAGTCTTGGCCATATTGTAGGATCGCCCCTATTGAATTTCTGCATTCAATCGTCTCACATCTACAAATAGGTACTATACATTTGAATTTGCATATTTGATAGTGAGCGAGCGGTATTACGAAGTCACGGCCGCCTACATTTTGGTCCAAATAATCTTCGGGGACTTTGGATATCTAGCGGATGTCATCCTCTTAGCCGTCGTATTTGGCCTCCTTTTCCAACTCCTACAGCGCCCGGGAACTGGCTACTTCCGATATAGAGGAATCCTGTATGCACATTATGCATTCTGTGGTGTACTCTTTGTGCTCTACCTCGCCATATTCGGAATCTCAGTTCGAGGTCTGTACGACGCCGTTTTCAACGGAGAATCTTCAGTCTCCACTGTCAACGGCAGGCCAGTTCAATACGTCCTAGACGTTACCTACGACGTTCTTTACGCCTGTGCATCGTTCGAAGTCTTGGTGATATCGATCTCGATACTGCTCAAGCATCGCGCTCACGGAACAAACAACAATGTAAGAGCTTATCTGCTGTAGAAAATCCCATCATTCTGACTATATCAACAGATTGGAATTCTCCTCATCATCCTCGTCGCATTTCCTCTCTTTGTCCGCCACTTCTTCATCCTCGGATTTCACGTAGCCTTTGAACTCGAATTCGCGGAAGCCGATGTCATCGGACTTAGTATTGCAGAGACCGTGATAGCGGGCCTTGCTTGGGCACTTGCATTTGCAGGCGTGATTACTGTCAGTCACCAGCTCGAGTATACGGACTTTCGTTTCGACCTAGAAAATAGAGCATTACCTGAGGGCCCATTTGCACCGAGCCATGCGCCACCCAGCGCCGAACCGTCCGCGCAATTCTCGCAGAACACGTTTGACAGGAACACCGAAGGAAAAACGGGAACAGGTTGACAGGGTGGAGGAAGGGAGAAAATAGCAGTCAGGGATTGGGAACAGCGTTCTAAATTGGAGATTTGACATAAAAAGCCTCTTTTTGGCATTTCGTAGCCAGCACTGGCAATGCTGATAAAGTCATACATTCTCAGGTTGTACACACTATAAGCGGATCGCTTTGCAAGTAAAGCTGAACGTCATAAAAGAACCGTTCAATGTGCAATACCAACATCTAGAATCACTCAGTACTCTATAGTGATCATCGAGTCCAGGAATTCCCAGGGCAAAGCAGATTTGGCATTGAACTCGACCAAACTGTGAATATCCTTTGATAGGGCTGAAGGGCTTCGCCAACTTTGAGCTAGGTTTAATGATACTTTTCTGAAGCTCCAACAGTCATGACTTTGAATTTGGAGATCAAAGCCAGTGTCGTTACTTACCAGAATATGGAGGAGGATTTGACTATCGCTCTGCCAAACCGATGAGTCGCTCTCTCCGTCACCATGTGGCCCTACAGGTCCCTTTACAACTGAGGAGATCCTGTTGCAAGACCCTCTTCTCCATTACTTCTCTGGGACGACAATTCACATCCACCGCCTTCCGTCATGACACACAAGAGCCTCGTCTCTCCAAATATGGTCGCACGATTAGAGATGAATACGCGACCCTCCGCTCTAAGTATTTGACGCCCCAATCTCCCATTGTCCTTGCCCATGGCCTTATGGGCTTTGATGAGCTCCGCTTGGTGGGAACATTATTGCCAGGCGTTCACTACTGGCGAGGCATCACTGAAGCTCTGACGGCCAATGGCAACGAGGTCATCCTCACCTCGGTTCCTCCCTCAGCTTCGATTGAAGAGCGTGCCGCCAAGCTTAGCGCTGACATTGAGAAGAAAGCTGGGGGGAAAAGTGTGAACATCATTGCACACAGCATGGGCGGACTCGATGCTCGTTACATGATCAGTCAATTGAAGCCCCCGAACGTACACGTGAAGAGCTTGACTACAATTGCAAGTCCGCATCGAGGTAGTGCTTTTGCCGATTACCTCTTTGAACGCATTGGAGAAGAAAGATTGCCTAAGATCTACAGCGTACTGAGAGCAATGAGTATCGAGACTGGAGCCTTCAGCCAATTAACAAGACGATACATGGAGGAGGAGTTCAACCCTAGGACCCCAGACCGCGAAGGGGTGGCATACTTCTCCTACGGCGCTACGGCTACTCCACCAATCTGGTCCGCCTTCAGACAATCCCACCGCATTGTAGAAGAGGTGGAAGGTCCCAATGATGGCCTGGTGAGCGTGACGAGCAGTCAATGGGGGACCTACAAAGGGACGCTTGAAGGAGTCAGTCATCTTGACCTGATCAATTGGACGAATAGACTGAGATGGCTGGTATGGGAGATGATTGGCAACAAGAGGAACTTCAATGCTATTGCCTTCTATCTAGACATCGCGGACATGCTTGCGCAGGAAGGCTACTGAGGGCATGGACAGAGCTTGCGATGGGTAGATGGCGTCCGCCGTTCTTGGAGATGGTCCCCCATGCAACACATACTTTGCCGATGCCTACAGCCTCGACTTGTGCCCATCCCCTGGAATTCAAAAATGACTTCGACTCCGGTATGCCGTTGCGCTCAAGCGATCCACCCATGCGCAAAACCCAGAGAGGCGACAGTGCGTGATGCGAGAGACCGCGCGAGACCACAAGGAACATGTAATGTGAGAAGACATCCTCGATATATCACAGCTCCCATTGCTGTCATTCCTCTCATCATGACGATCTTCCAAGTCTTGATTCTTGCCGTCAATATTTGTATACTCGCCCTCGCAGCGCCTTCGCTTGCTTGGCCTTCGCCTCTACCACCCTTACCCTCTAACAATGACTTGGGTACCAATGCATATACCCCATTCAACATAACCCTGTTGGGCCCGCAATTGTAAGTCTCCCATCCCTCCATACACTTACAACCGAGTATCGCGCACAGGACGCTAACCTACCACCAGCACCCCGCCTCACCTGCCCCACGACAATTACTACTTCCCTATTCCCTTCTCTGACGAAGTGCTGAAGTTCTGGGACTACGGTTCCATTCTCCCCTCTAATTCTGTTTTGGAAATACTACAAGACGCACAACGAGCTGCGGCCGTGAACATCAAGACTGGTGTGCCGATGACCACCGCGGTCTTCCGTTACGTATCCAGGACCGGTAACGTGCATATGGTGATACATGCCAAGGAATGGGCAATGACCTGGGAGGTCTACGCGACAGTGATTAAGGGTTTGAAGATATGGTTCGAGCTGTGGGATTATGTGGAGTGTGATTTCAATATTGGGCAGATTGGTGTGGAAAATCTGTTTGGGACGGGAGTACTTGTCGGGCTGAGCCACGGGGCTGGTGTCAGTAGTAGCTGATAGCTGCCTGCCTGAGGTACCTAGGATTGTTCTACCTCATTCCCTACGAGGACCCGATAATCATCTTGGCATCTCCTTTGATTACCGGCATGCTTGCTTCAGTCGATGGTACTGTATATTTCCGTGAGGAGCGTTCTTTCTCAAATCCCCAAAGAAACCCACATGTCAGCAATGCTACAGCATCGCTCACCCAGATTGTCCAGGCGACCATTCAGCTCATGTAAGCGCATACTACAGACAAAGATTATGCATACTCGGCCATCTTATCGTACAGCTCCCAGTGGCGTTGCAGTGCCAGAATCCTGCACTTAGAGAATATGTCCAGGTTCTCTCTGTCCATCTGTCGAATTCGATGAAGTGAATATCTGAATACTTCTACATACTATCTTCAGCATTCATCATCAAGCATACAGAAGCCAGCGACAACGCTTTCAATTACACACTGACCGCCACTAGCACGATATGCCCAACTCCTGCCAACCAACACTACAGCTCCAATAACCACGGCGTCTCCATCACAGCTCTACCAACACCACCACAGCCACAACATCACAACTCCCCACAACCTCCCACAACACACCAGCTCTGCCACAACACCAACCACCCTCCCCTCCCCCCTCCCCCACCAAATCTATCACCCTCAACTCCCCAACCCCCCTACACC
>JAABUK010005202.1_pt1 | contig 20511 bp, 17 predicted proteins | sample 5559141 | NCBI WGS metagenome assembly JAABUK01 (sample SAMN10711869, study PRJNA513367) | rock metagenome | isolation source: Antarctica rocks | place: Antarctica: Victoria Land, Pudding Butte nord | collected 2016-01-03 | reverse complement strand
ACGGCGGTAAACGCCTCAAAAAGTTGCGCGGCAAAACCCCGTATGAATTCGTGTGCGCCGAATATGCCCAAAATCCTGGTATATTTATACGAGACCCAACCCATGACTTTCCGGGACTATACACCTAGTTCATCCGAAACGGCACTATCAGGGTAAATTCGGGAATGTTGACCCGAAACTGCTCGCCGTTGGCCACGCGCTCCATGAGGTAGGTGCCGCGCATCTTGCCTACCCCCGATTTCAGGTTGCAGCCGCTCACGTACTGGTGCGCCTCGCCGGGTTCCAGCACGGGCTGGCGGCCTACCACGCCTTCACCCTCCACCTCGCGCAGGCCGGTGTTGACATCGGAAATGTACCAGTGCCGCCGCAAGAGCTTAATCGTAAATTCGCTATCGTTTCGAATATCAATGCGATAGGCAAATACAAAGTGCTCCTGAGCGGGGCTAGAGTAGTCGGGCAGGTAATTGGTCGTAACCGTAACGGTTACGCCCTGCGTAGTGGTAGTTGGCATAGCGGCGGCCGGCGAAATTACGCTCTGGGGCAACAGTGGCCCCGCAAGTTTGGTTTTGAGGCCTCAACGCGAGGCCTGATGGTTTAGTTGTTACGCTGCTTTTCTCCTTTTCCTACTTTTTTCTCTCATGGTTAAAATTGCCGAAAGCTGGCGGCAAGTGCTCGCCACCGAATTTGAAAAACCCTATTTTCAAAAGCTCACGGCCTGGGTGCGGGGCGAATACGCCACCGCCACCGTGTACCCGCTAGGCTCGCAAATCTTTCATGCCTTCGACGCGTGCCCATTTGAGGAGGTAAAAGTGGTTATCCTGGGACAGGACCCTTACCACGGCAAAAACCAGGCCCACGGCTTGGCTTTTTCAGTGAATGAGGGCGTGCGCACTCCGCCGTCGCTGCAAAATATTTTCAAAGAGCTGCAAGATGACCTGCCCGGCACGCCCGCCCCCGCTAACGGCAACCTCGACCGCTGGGCTCAGCAAGGCGTTTTGCTGCTCAATGCCACCCTCACCGTGCGGGCCGCTACCCCCGGCTCGCACCAGAAAAAAGGCTGGGAGGAATTTACGGACGAAGTAATCCGGCAGGTGTCGGCGGGCCGGCCGCACGTGGTTTTCATCCTGTGGGGCGCCTACGCCCAGAAAAAAGAGGAGCTGATTGATGCTGGTAAGCACCTGATTTTGAAGGCCGCCCACCCCTCACCCTACTCCGCCGACCGCGGCTTCTTCGGCTCCAAGCCCTTCAGCCAAACCAACGCGTGGCTCGAAAAGCACGGCGAGCAGCCGATTGTGTGGTAGTAGCGCGAACTTTCCAGTTCGTGCGCGAGCGTAGCGAGCAGGCGGTACCGGGCGGCGCGCACGACGATGCTCGCTACGCTCGCGCACGAACTGGAAAGTTCGCGCTACAACAAGCGCTTGATTAGGCGCAACTTGTGACCGTATTTCTGGCGGTCGCGGTTGAAGATGCCGTGGTGGTCGAGCGGGTCGAGGCGCACTTCGCCCGAGGCGTGCAGGATGAGGCCGTCGTCGAAGACCATGCCCACGTGCACGATGGCGCCGTCGGCATTATCGAAAAAAGCCAGGTCGCCGAGCTGAGCCTGGGTCACGAAATCGACGGGCTCGCCCAGCACAATCTGCTGGCGGGCATCGCGCGGCAGCTGAATGCCGATGAGGCCAAACAGCGTCTGCATCAGCCCCGAGCAGTCGATACCGAAGATGTTCTTACCCCCCCACACGTAGGGCGCTTGCAGGAAGTGCTGGCCCATCTTGCGCAGCAGTACCAGCTGGCGCTCGGGCAGGCCCGACTGCGCCAGGTTAGTAGCCGTACCGTTGAAAAACAACGGGTTATCGTCGCCCAGCCGCAACGTCATGCCGTCGAAGAAGGGTAGGCGGCAGCCCAGGGTAATGGGCTGCCGGCGGTCGGCACTCGATACTACCTGCACCACGTCGAGCACGCGCGGGTGGTCCTGGCCGCGCCAGGCAGCGAAGTAGGCATCGCTCACGGGCCGGTGCTGCTTGAAGTCAATCCAGCCCAGGTAGTTGTCGGCGGCGGCCTCGATGCGCAGCCAGTTGCCCTGGGTTTGCAGCACCGTGTAGCACTCGCCAAAGAGCAATTCGGTGACCAGCTCGGCGCGGTCAGTAGGCTCAGCGCGGACGGGAACGGCGCTGAGCGCGCAAATACCGTGGTTCAAGTTTATATAGATAAATTAAAATCGTTTGTTATTGCGAGCGCAGCGCGGCAATCGCATTGGAACGAGTCGTTCGGGTATCGTGCTGGTGCGATTGCCGCGCTGCGCTCGCAATGACAAACGATTTTAATTTTACCGAAAGCGCTCCATTTCGCGCTTCTGGTCTTTGGCTTTGAGGTCTTCGCGCTTGTCGAAGAGCTTTTTGCCCTGGGCCAGGGCAATCTCGAGCTTGGCAAAGCCACGGTCAGTCACAAAAAGGCGCAGCGGGATGATGGTGAGGCCCGCGTCCTGGCTTTTGCTAGCCAGCTGCTTTAGCTCGCGCTTATTGAGCAGCAGCTTACGGGTGCGCATGGCGTCATGGTTGTTGTAAGTGCCTAAGGTGTAGGGGGCTATGCGCACGCTGTGTACCCACAGGTCGCCCTTATGGTCGAAGGTGCAGTAGCCGTCCTGAAGGTTAGCCTCGCCGGCGCGGATGCTCTTTATTTCGGTGCCGTGCAGCATCATGCCCGCGTCGTACTTGGCCAGGAACGTGTATTCGTGGCTGGCGCGGCGGTTTTTGATGTTGATATTGGCGGGGGTCTTGTCTTTCATAGAATCGCAGATTACCGCGGATTACGCGGATTTCGCAGATTTAGCCGGCGCGGGCGTAAAGGTATTGTGGGTGTGCGGTAAGCTTTAGCTTGCCGTGGCAACTCCGCTCCTACCCTCTTACGGCAAGCTAAAGCTTACCGCACACTGTTTACGCTAGCTTTAGGCGCGGGTCGGGGCTGGTGAGCTGGCTGGCGAAGTCACCGGCCTCGTACTGGAAGATAGCCGCCTGACCCACCATTGCCGCGTTGTCGGTGCAAAACTCGAAGTCGGGAATAAATACTTCCCAATTCTCGGTTTCGGCCAGCGCTTGCAGGCCCTGGCGCAGGCCCGAGTTGGCCGCTACCCCCCCCGCCAGCGCCACTTGCCGCAGGCCGGTGGCCTGGGCCGCTTTCTTGAGCTGGCGCAGCAGCGTCTGCACGATGGTGTGCTGAATGCTGGCGCAGAGGTCGGCCAGGTTTTCTTCAATGAAAGGGGGGTAGGCGGCGGTTTCCTTTTTCAGAAAATAGAGCACCGACGTTTTCAAGCCACTAAAGGAGAAGTTGTAGCCATCGAGCGCGCCCATCGGAAATTCGAAGCGGCGCGGGTTACCAGTCTGGGCCAGCTTGTCGAGGCGCGGGCCGCCGGGGTAGGGCAGGCCGAGCAGCTTGGCCGTTTTGTCGAAGGCCTCGCCGGCCGCGTCATCGATGGTCTGGCCCAGGATTTCCATATCGGCCGCGCCGCGCACCACCACCAGTTGCGTGTGGCCGCCGCTCACGGTGAGGCACAGAAACGGAAAAACCGGTTTGGGGTCGCGGATGAAGTGCGCCAGAATGTGCGCCCGCATGTGGTTCACGGCCAGTAGCGGCTTGCCCAGCGCCAGCGCCAGGCTCTTGCCAAATAGATTTCCGACTAATAAGGAGCCGAGCAGGCCCGGCCCCTGGGTCACGGCCACGGCGTCGAGGTCGGCTTTGGTGATGCCCGCCCGGCGCAGCGCGGCCGTGACCACGGGCAGCAAGTGCTGCTGGTGCGCGCGCGAGGCCAGCTCGGGCACTACCCCCCCGTATTGCTCGTGCACGGCCTGGCCGGCTACCACGTTGCTCAGCAGCTGGCCGTTCTGGAACACAGCCGCGCCGGTATCGTCGCAGCTCGATTCGATGGCGAGAAGGGTCATTCTTTTTGAATTTGGAATGAGGAATTAGTGGCTGTGCAACTGTCTAGGAAGTGAGTAGAACGTCATTCCGAGCTTGCCGAGGAATCTCGCTCGCGTCGTTAAACGAAGCCCGAACGGCCCGCGCGAGATTCCTCGGCAAGCTCGGAATGACGTTCTTTTTCGCGACTCATTTCGTGACCAATACAATTTAATTCAGAATATCAGGTCTTAAATTCTTCATTCCTCGTTCCTCATTCTTAATTAGCGAAGCGTTCCCGCAAAGGTCGGGCGAACCTACGCGCCACTGGCTACGTTGGCCCGCCTGGTACGCGCGAAAAGCCGCACCTTTGCGTTGGTACCTGCTCGCCTGGGCATTTTTCTTAACCTGCTTTCACCTTTTTTCGTGCGTCGCGTTCTTCGTATTCTGCTCCGAATCTTGCTTGGGCTGGCCGTAGTGCTGGTGCTGGCGGTGGGCGGGGTACTGCTGGCGCTGCGCGTGCCGAGCGTGCAAACGCGGGTGGCGCACCAGATTGCCGACGTGCTGAGCACGAAGTTGGGCCAGTCCGTGACCATTGGCAGCGTCGATGTGCGGCCATTTTCGCACGTGCTGCTGGAAGGCGTGCGGGTGCTGGACCGGCGCGGCGGCGAACTGTTTGGGGTGGGTAGGGTTGATGCGGATATTAAATTATTTTCGGTGTTTGACCCGCGGCACCTGCACGTGGGCACGCTCACGCTGACGGAGCCGCACTTCGCGCTGCGCGACGTGGCCGGGCAGCCCGACTCGACCACGCTCGACCAATTCCTGGCGGCCATCAAGCGCCTGAGCGGGCCGCCGGATACGACCACAACCTCCAAGCCATTTGATTTTCAGCTGCACGACGTGGCTATTCGCAACGGGCAGTTTATGCTGGAGCGGCCCGACCGGCCGCGGGAGGATTACTACGGCCGGGCCGTGGACTACGACCACATGCGGGTCGATAGCATCTACGCCGATATCTCGGCCCTCAATTGGAAAACGGATACCTTGCGCGCCCGCGTGGCGGGCCTGCGCGCCGTGGAAGTGCCGTCGAACACGCACTTGCGCGAGCTTACGGCTACTATTCAGTTCAACAAGCACTTCTGGGATTTTAGCGGGCTGACCCTGCGCGTGGGCCGGAGCGAGCTGCGCAAATATATCCGGTTTGAGTACAAGCGCTTCGGTAATTTCTCCGATTTCAACGACTCGATGCGGGTGGTGACGCAGCTGCGCGGGGCCAAGCTCTACAGCGACGACATTGCCAAGTTCGCGCCCGATTTGGCGTCGCTGAAAGACTCCATCTTCATCTCGGGCGATGCCAAGGGCTACGTGCGCGACTTCCAGATTAAGAACCTGGACGTGCGCTACGGCCGGCACACGCACATCGTGGCCAGCCGCGCCCACGCCGACAACCTGCCCCACTGGCGCGAAAGCCTGATTGACCTGCGCCTCCAGCCCTCGCAAATCGACGCGGCCGACCTGCACCATTTCCTACCCCCCTCGGCTAATCGCCTGGTGCAGCGGCTGGGGCTGATAAAGCTGGATGGGCAGTTTGTAGGCTTCTACAACGACTTCGTGGGCAAGGCCAACTTCGACACGGCACTAGGCGCGGTTTCAACCGACGTGAACCTGAAAACCAAAAGCGACTTTGACCATGCCGTGTACGAGGGCACCATTCGCAGCACGGCCTTTAATATTGGTAAATTTATTGGCGATGAGTCGGTTATCCGCGACGTGACGCTGAGTGGTAAGGTGCGGGGCACGGGCTTCGTGCCGCCCGTGGCCAAGGGCCACGCCGTGGTGACGGTGCCCGCCATCTGGCTTAACGGCTACCGCTACCACAACCTGAGCCTCGACGGCGACTTTGCCGGGCAGAGCTTCAAGGGGAAAATAACCGCCGACGACCCGGCCGTGCGCCTCACGGCCACCGGCGATTTCAACCTCGACCCCCGGCACCAGCACCTCGACGTGCTGGCCAACGTGGCCCACGCCAACCTGGGCACGCTGGGCCTGCTGAGCGTGCCGCTGACCATGAGCACCACCGCCCGCGTGAACCTGCGCGGCACCCAGCTCGACTCGCTGCTGGGCACGGCGCAGTTGCGCGGCTCGCACTTCGCGCTGCGCGGCCAGCGCCTCGACCTCGACACCCTGGACGTGCGCAGCACCCGCAGCAGCCGCGGCCAGCGCCAGGTAACGCTGCGCTCGGAGCTGGTGGACGTGGCAGCCAACGGAACCTTTGAGCTGGCGGCCGTGACGCGTGACCTGCAGACGCTGTGGCACGAATACCGACTCAATTTTGAGAGCAACGCCGCCGCTACGGCCGACTACTATCGGCGCAAACGCCAGGTGCGCCTCCCCAGCTACGCCATCGAGCTGGAGGTTAATCTCAAGCATATTAACCCCGTACTGAACCTGTTTATGCCCGACCTGCAGGTGGCCGACCGCAGCCACCTCGACGGCTCGTTCCGGCAGGGCGAAACGTCGATTTTGCAGCTCGGCGGCAAGTTTGACAGCATCTGGTACGGGCCCGTGCACACGGTGGCCACCGAGTTTGACTTCACCACCTCCAAGCTGCCTTATCAGCCCGAAGTGCTGGCGCAGGCCAGCGTGACCTCGGCGCGGCAGGTGGTGCCGGGGCTGGGCCGCACCGAGAAATTCGTGGTGGAAGGCGTGTGGGACCAGCAGCGCATCAATTTCTCGACTTCGCTGGCCCAAACGGGCACCACCAATCGGGCCACCATCAACGGCGCGCTGGAGTTTTTGCCCAACGCGGTACAGCTGATTTTCCGCAAAAGCGGCCTGCACCTGCTCGACCAGGAATACACGATTGCAGCCGATAACTCGGTGCGCATCAGCGGGGGGGGTAAGGAGTTTGACATTCAGAACTTCACGCTCACCAACGGCAACGAGCGCATCAGTGCCCAGGGCATTATCTCGCCCGACGCGCGCCGGCCGCCGCTCAAGCTCGACGTGGCTAACTTCGATTTGTCGTCGCTTACCTCCGTTATCGGGCAGCGGCTGGGCGGGCGGCTGAACATGCAGGCAGCCGTGAGCGGCGTGTATAACCAGCTGGCTATCAACAGTACGCTGGCCGTCGATTCGCTGGTGTACGAGGGCACGCCCATTGGGCAGGTGGCGGGGCGCGGCGACTGGGATAACCCCAGCGGCCAGCTGCGGGTGAACCTCGACGTGGCCCGCCAGCAGCAGCGCGTGCTCACCGTGACGGGCTACCTGGCGCCCCGCTCCGCGACCCAGCAGCTGAACCTGACTGGCGAGCTGAATGACGCGCCGGTGGTGCTGGCGCAGCCGTTTCTGGGCAGTATTCTGCAAAACCTGGGCGGCACCGGGCGGGGCCAATTGCAGCTCGGCGGGATGTTCAGCGCCCCTACCCTGGCCGGCGCGGTCGATGTCACGGATGGCCGCTTCACCTTTGGCTACCTGGGCACAACGTACCGGTTTGCCGACCGTATCAGCTTCACGACCACCTCCATTAGCTTCAACAACGTGCAGCTGCGCGATGCGCAGGGCAACCTGGGCACCGTGACGGGCCTCATCCGGCACCAGGGCTTTCAGAACATGGTGCTGAGCATGAACGCCAGCTTCCGCAAGTTTCAGGTGCTGCACACCACGCGGCGCGACAACGACCTGTATTTCGGCACGGCCTACGCCACGGGCACCGCCACCGTGCGCGGCCCCGCCGACGACCTGGTGGTGGATGTGCAGGCCACCTCCGAGGCCGGCACCCGCCTGGCCCTACCCCTCGACAATGCCGCCAAGGCCGAGCAGGCCAGCTACATCAAGTTTGTGAACCGCAACCTGCCCGACTCGGTGCTGCGCCGCCAGGCGCGGCGGACGGCCGTGGTAGCAGCGCAGGACAAGGTGGACCTCTCGGGCATTCGGCTGAACATGAGCCTGACGGTGACACCCGACGCCTACCTGGAAATTTTGCTGGATGAGGCCACCGGCGACGTGATTCGGGGTGCCGCCACCGGCCAGCTGCGTTTGAACATTGACACGCGGGGCGATTTTAACATGTACGGGCAGGTCGAGATTGTGCGCGGAGCTTACAATTTCACCCTGCAAGGGCTGGTAAACAAGGAGTTCGTGGTGCGGCCGGGCGGCATTATTACCTGGAACGGCGACCCGCTCGACGGCCAGATGAACGTGACGGCCACCTACACCCAGCGCACCTCGCTGGCCCCGATTCTGTCGAGCACTGGCGCGGGCACGAGCGGCGCGGTGGTGCCCGTAACGGCCGTAATGAACCTGACCGGGCCGCTGCTGCTGCCGGTTATCAAGCTGGCGCTGGAGTTTGACGATGCGCCCAGCTCGCTGCAAAACGACCTGGCCGCCTTCATCGCGCTGCTGCGCAACGATGAGCAGGAGCTGAACCGCCAGGTATTTAGTTTGCTGGTTTTCCGCACGTTGTCGCCGACCAACAACAGCAATTTCAGCGGTGTTTCGCTCACGGGGCAGGGCAACGCGGTGCAGAACAGCCTGGGGCAGATTATCTCGTCGCAGCTCGGCCTGCTGACGTCGCAGATTGACCAGAACCTCGAAATCGACTTTAATATCAACGGCCTCACCGCCGACCAGCTCCAGGCGCTGCAAGTGCGCCTCAGCTACTCGTTCCTGAACGGCCGCCTGCGCCTCACCCGCGAGGGCGGCATCAGTAATTCGGCCAATACCTCGACCATTAACCCGGCTACCGGCCTGCCCTACACGCAGTCGTCGCTGATTGGCGATTTCAGCCTCGAATATTTCCTGCGGTCCGACGGCAAGTTCCGGGCAAAGCTGCGCTACGAAACCACCCCGCGCGACAACATCGTGACCACCGTGAACCAGCCACGCGCCGGCATCTCGCTGCTGCACACCAAGGAATTCAACAACCTCGGCGAGCTATTTGGCCGCGAAAACCCGAGCCGCCGCCAGCGCGACACCCAGCGCGCCCGCGAGGTGCTGACGGTGGACGAGGATAAACGGACCACTTTATGAATTTGGAATTTAGAATGAGGAATGAAGAACTTTTTCTTTTGGGTAATTTGCGCTGTGAATGAGGGTTTTGAAATGAGGAATGAGGAATTTTCTTTTTAGGCAATTTGCGTGTGAATCAGGGCTTTGAAATGAATAAGGAGGAATTTTCCTTTGTGGAGGAGGGTAGGGAGAACGTAGTAGTTTATAAATCCTTTGGCTTAGCGGTGCGCATCGTAAAGCTGTGTCGTCACCTGCGGGAAACCCGGCAGGAGTACGTTTTATCGAAGCAGTTGCTGCGTAGCGGCACTTCTATTGGGGCCAACGTGGAGGAAGCGATTGGCGGCGTATCCCGCCCCGATTTCGCGGCTAAGCTGGGCATCGCCTACAAAGAAGCCCGTGAAACCAGCTATTGGCTGCGCCTGCTGGCAGCTACCGATTACCTCACCCCAGAAGCCCATACCAGCATTGCCCAGGACTGCGAGGAGGTATGTCGGCTGCTGCGCGCCATCCTCAACACCCTACGCGCTGGAAAAAATTAATAATTGGGAATGAAGAATTACTTCAACGATAATTCTTCATTCCTCATTCTTCATTCCCAATTAAAGCGAAGCGTACCTTTGCGACTCTATGGCCCGGCCCCGCAAAAAGAAACTTGGCTCCTACCCTACCCTGCTGGTGGTGTTCAGCGTGACGCTGGCGCTGGTAGTCATTGGGTTGTTTGGCTTGCTGCTGCTGCACGCCCACAAGCTGGGCGAGTCGGTGCGCGAAAACCTGGAGGTGCAGGTGTACCTGGAGCGCAACCTGCCCGAAACTGAGCTGCTGCGCCTGCAACAGGACCTGGAGCACCAGCCCTACGTGGCCGAGCACGACGGCCGCGCCCAGGTACGCTTCGTAAGCAAGGAGGAAGGCGCCCGCCAGCTGCTCGAAACGACGGGCGAGGACTTCCATAACTTTCTGGACGACAACCCGCTGCGCGACGCGTACGTGCTCAAAATCCGGCCTGAGTATACCGATACCATGCACCTGCGGCTGCTGGGCCGCAGCCTGGGTCAGCAGCGCGGCGTGTTTGAGGTGCAGTATCCCAAGAGCCTGTTTACCAGCATCAACCAGAACCTGGCGCGGGTGAGCCTGCTGCTGCTGGGCTTCGCGGCGGTGCTGGTGCTGGTGGTGGTTATTTTGATTAACAATACCATTAAGCTGGCCATGTTTTCGCAGCGCCTGCTCATCCGGTCGATGCAACTGGTGGGCGCGACGCGGTTCTTTATCCGGCAGCCGTTCATCCGGCGCGCCACCTGGCAGGGCCTGGCCAGCGGCTTGCTGGCCGCGCTGGTGCTGCTGGGACTGCTGCAATACGCGTACCTGGAAATCACGCAGCTGCGCCTGCTGCGCGACGACCACCTCATCGGTCTGCTGCTGCTGGGCGTGCTGGGGCTGGGCACGGCCATCGGATTTTTCAGCTCCTATTGGGCAGTTAATAAATACTTAAACGTGTCGCTCGACGAGCTTTATTAGGTTCCTGGTTTATGGTTTCTGGTTCCTGTTGTCGTCCAGACCAGGAACCAGAAATCAGAAACTTGAAAAAACAGAAACTATGCAACCTTCAACGATTCGCTTTGCCTTCGGGCCCCGCAACTACCGCCTGATGTGGGCGGGCCTGGCCGTGCTGGCCGTGGGCTTCATCACGATGATGCTCGACAAGGCCGATTACGGCGAGGGTTTCCTGGGCCTCACGCTAGGGCCGATTTTGCTGTTTGTGGGCTTTCTGATTGAGTTTGCGGCCATTATGGTACGCAGTAACCCCGGCGAGCTGGTGCCGGCCACCAACGAGCCGGTGGTAGCCGCGGCGCCCGTGGCCGCGCCGGTGGCGCCGGTAGCCGCGCCCACGCTGGCCCCTACCCCCGCGCGCCCCGCCAAGCCGGCTTATAAGCGGCCTAGTTAATAGTTGATAGCGTCTGTCATTGCGAGCGCAACGCGGTGGAGCGCGGCAATCCTTCCTCGTCGTTCGCTTCATCAGGTTAGTAATCCTGACGTGAAGGAAAGATTGCCGCGCTCCACTGCGTTGCGCTCGCAATGACAGATGATTACCCACTGACCATTAAACACTAACAATTACCAAAAAATGACTTACTGGCAAGCGCTGCTGCTGGCGATTGTGGAAGGAATCACCGAATTTCTGCCCGTTTCGAGCACTGGCCACATGATTATCGCCTCCAAGCTGCTGGGCATCGCGGCTACCCCCTTCGTCAAGCTCTTTCTGGTGGTGATTCAGCTCGGGGCCATCCTGTCGGTGCTGGTGGTGTACTGGAAGCGCTTTTTTCAGAACATTGATTTTTACCTGAAGCTGCTGGTGGCCTTCCTACCCATCGTGGTGGTGGGGCTGCTGCTCAAAAAGCACATCGACGCCCTGCTGGAGTCGGTGACGACGGTGGCCGTGATGCTGCTGCTGGGCGGCATCGTGCTGGTATTCATCGACAAGCTGTTTCCGCAGGAAGACTCGCAGCATGGTGGCCACCCGGTCACGAACCCGAGCTACAAGGAGGCGTTTGTCATTGGCTTGTTTCAGTGCCTGGCCGTGGTGCCGGGCGTGAGCCGCTCGGCGGCCACCATTATCGGCGGCCTCACCCAGAAGCTGACGCGCAAGGCGGCGGCCGAATTTGCCTTTTTCCTGGCCATGCCCACGATGGCGGCGGCGGCGGCCAAGGATATGTACGACTACTACAAAGAAGCTCACAGCCAGGGCATTGACCTGGGTCACTTATTTTCGGGGCAGGAAGTGCAGCTGTTAGTGCTCGGCAACGTGGTGGCCTTCGTGGTGGCGCTGCTGGCCATCCGGCTGTTCGTGGGCTTCGTGGCAAAGTATGGCTTTCGGGCGTTTGGCATCTATCGCATCCTCGTGGGCGGGCTGCTCCTGCTGATGATTGGGCTGGGCCTTAATTTGCAACTGGTTTAGTATGAGCGAGAAAAAGCAGTTGGCAGACTTTGACTTTGAAGCGGGCGAAGTGCTTTTGCTGGATAAGCCGCTGACCTGGACTTCGTTCGACATCGTGCGCAAGGTGAAGAACACGCTGCGTCCGCGCAAAATCGGCCACGCCGGCACCCTCGACCCGCTGGCGACCGGCCTGCTGATTCTCTGCACCGGCAAGAAAACCAAGGCGATAGACCAGATTCAGGCGCAGGAAAAAGAATATGAAGGCACCTTTCGCCTGGGCCAGACTACCCCCAGCTTTGACCGTGAAACGGCCGTGGATGCCGAGCGGCCCTACGCGCACCTGACGGAGGCGGAAATCCGCGCCGCCGTGCTGCCCTTTCTGGGTAAAATTGAGCAGACGCCCCCGCTGTTTTCGGCGGTGAAGGTGGACGGTAAGCGCGCTTACGAGCTGGCGCGCAAGGGCCAGGATGTCGAAATCAAGGCCAAGACGGTGGACATAAAGGTGTTTGATATTACGCGCATTGAGCTGCCGGAAATTGACTTTCGGGTGGTGTGCTCGAAGGGCACCTACATCCGCAGCCTGGCCCGCGACCTGGGCGCGGCGCTGGGGGCAGGCGCGCACCTTACGCGGCTGGTGCGCACCCGCATCGGCGAGTACCGCCTCGCCGATGCCTGGACGGTGGCCGAGGTGCAGGCCCTGCGCCCACCCCGCCCCGAGGCCGTGGCTGCCGGCGGTGGCGCGGCCCCTACCCCCCGCCGCCCGCGCGAACGCCACTTGGTGCCGCGCGCCGGCCTCGACTATTTCGCCGCCCAGCAGGCCGAAAACGCCGGGACACCGGCAGCCCAGGATTCGTCGCCTTCGGCTGAATCCGCGTAATTCCCGAAAATCCGCGTAAATCTGCGATTCATGGTAGTTATCACCGACCCCGCCGACTTTCCGCGCCTGCCCAACGCCGTGGTCACGAGTGGCACCTTCGACGGGGTGCACCGGGGGCATCAGCGCATTCTGGCGCGGCTGCGGCAGGTGGCCGACGCGGTGGGCGGCGCCACGGTGGTCGTCACCTACTGGCCGCACCCGCGCCTGGTGCTGGGCCCACCACCCTCGCACCCCGAGCTACTGGAATTACAGCTGCTCAATACCCTGGACGAGCGCGCGGCCCGGCTGGCCGAGCACGGCGTCGACTACCTGCTGGTGATGCCCTTCACCCGCGCGTTCGCGCAGTGGACCTCGGAGCAGTATATCCAGGAGCTATTAGTAAAAACCGTGGGCACCAGGCATTTGGTGATTGGCTACGACCACCGCTTCGGCAAAAACCGCGAGGGCGGCTTCGACTATCTTAGCCAACACGCCGAGCGCTACGGCTTTACGGTGGAGGAAATTCCGAGGCAGGATGTGGACGCGGTGGGCGTGAGCAGCACGCGCATCCGGCGGGCGCTGCGGGCCGGCGACGTGGCCACCGCTACGGCCTACCTGGGCTACGCCTACCCCCTCACCGGACTCGTGGTGACGGGCCAGCAGCTGGGCCGCACCATCGGCTACCCCACCGCCAACCTGGCCGTGCCCGAAAAGCTGAAGCTGGTGCCGGCCATTGGCATCTACGCGGTGTGGGTGACTACGGCGGCGGGCACCCGGCACCCTGGGATGCTGGCCATCGGGGTGCGGCCGACTATTGGCGAAGACCTGGCGCAAACCATTGAGGTAAACCTGCTTGACTTTAGTGGCGACCTGTATGGGCAATTACTGACGCTGGAGTTCGTTGCCTGGCTGCGGGGCGAAGAAAAGTACGACGGCCTGCCCGCCCTCACGGCGCAGCTGGCGCTCGATGCGCGGGCCACGCGGGCGGCTTTGTCACTTAACAGTTAACAGTTATCATTTAACAATTGGGGGCCTGTGCGAAGTCGTTAGAGGAGTGTAAGTACTATTGAACGTCATGCTTCGACAAGCGGACGCCAGATGAGCATGACGGTTTAATTATCCTATAAAATTCATTGTTAGCTATTTATGAAAAAAATTCCTTTTCTCTTGCTACTCCTGCTCGCTACCCTCGCCGCTCAGGCCCAGGGCCGCGTTACGGGCGTGGTGCAGGACTCGGCCACCCACCAGCCGCTGGCATTTGCCAGCGTGTTTCTGGCCAATACGACGCTGGGCGCGACCACTACCGAGCAGGGCGAGTTCGTGTTTCCGAAGGTGCCGGCGGGCACCTACGAGATAGTCGGCTCTTACGTAGGCTACAATCTGAGCAAGCAGTCCATCACGGTGGGCAAGGCCGCCGCGCCCCAGAGCGTGACGCTGCTGCTGAGCGCGTCGGGGCCGGCGCTGGGCGAAGTGGTGGTGCAGGCCAGCGCCCATAGCCAGGAGGACTACGATAAGTTTACGGGCCTTTTTTTGGGCGAGACCGCGTTTTCGCGGCAGTCGCGCATTACCAATCCCAAAGACGTGGTGGTGTTCGTCAACGACTCGACGCAGGAGCTGGTAGCTTCGGCCAAAAACTTCGTGGAGGTGGAAAACCAGGCTCTGGGCTACCGCCTGAAGTACTACGGCATGAGCTTCCACTTCAGCCCCGACGGCCGGGCCGGCAGCTTCGACGGCCAGCCGGTGTTTGAGGAAATGACGCCCCAGGACGACCAGCAGCGCCAGCAGTGGGCCGCCAACCGGGCCAAAGCCTACGCGGGGTCGTTCACGCACTTTTTGCGCAGCGTGTATAATAACAACCTGAAGAAGCAGAGATTTCTGGTGCAGCTGGTGCGCCTGACGCCCGATGGCACGGCGGCCGTGGTGTACCCAGGCGCGCGGCCCATCGACAGCATCCGGCGGGTGTCGGCCGACCGGCAGCACGTGTACCTGCGCTTTACGGGCGACCTGCAAGTGGCTTATTTTGGCGAAACGCCCGACCCGGCCTACGACCAGCCGATGTCGCCGCTGGGCTACTCGCGCACGCCCTACCCCGCCGAGCGCGAGGTATCGAAGGTGCGCCTGCTGGCTCCCCAGGTGGAGATTTTGCCCAACGGCTCGCTCCGCGATTCCGAAGCCGTGGCGCTGGGCGAGTACTGGGGCTTCGAGAAAATCGGCGAGTTTATGCCCCTCGACTACGAGCCGCCGACTACCGCCCCGGCAGCGCCTACCCCCGCGCCGGCGCGTAACGCGCCTCCCGCTGGCCGGGCGCAACTACGGTAGGCCAGGCGGGTGAGCGGGAGTACGGGTACGGGGAAGTTTAAAAAATAGGGTGAATTTTGCCAGTCAATTACCTCCCACGCCCACCCATGATAGATAAGACTGTACCCGACGCCCAGGCCGCCCTCGCGGGCCTGGCCGACGGCATGACCCTGATGCTCGGCGGCTTCGGCCTCTGCGGCATCCCCGAAAACGCCATTCAGGAAATATTGCGCCTGGGCGTGAAGGACCTGACCTGCATCTCGAACAACGCGGGCGTCGATGATTTTGGCATTGGGCTGCTCTTGCAAAAGCGGCAGGTGCGCAAGATGATTTCGAGCTACGTGGGCGAGAATGCCGAATTTGAGCGGCAATTATTGGCCGGTGAATTGGAGGTAGAATTGATTCCGCAGGGCACGCTGGCCGAGCGCTGCCGGGCCGGCGGGGCGGGCATTCCGGCGTTTTTCACCCCGGCTGGTTACGGCACCGAGGTGGGGGTAGGGAAGGAAAGCCGCGAGTTCAACGGCAAGATGTACCTGCTCGAAACCGGCCTCATCGCCGATTTTGCCCTGGTGAAAGCCCGGCGCGGCGATACCGCCGGCAACCTCATCTACAAGGGCACGGCCCGCAACTTCAACCCCATGATGGCCACGGCCGGCCGCATTACGGTGGCGGAGGTGGAGGAGCTGGTACCCGCCGGCGCGCTCGACCCCAACCAGATTCACACGCCGGGCATTTTCGTGCAGCGTATTTTTCAGGGCAAGAATTATGAAAAGCGCATCGAACAGCGCACGGTAAGTGTCTGAACCACGCATTCGGGCGGATTTTTCGGATTAGTCGGATTTTGTAAGCGAAGCTGATTAGGAAGCCGTCTGCCCGTCATGCCGGACTGGCAACTTTTTCTGCTTTCTTAGGACTTACGCAAAAGACAGTTGTCATTGCGAGCGCAGCGCGGCAATCGCCCCAGAACGAGTCGTTCGGGTATTGTTCTGGGGCGATTGCTTCGCCTTGCTCGCAATGACAAAACATTTTGCGTAAGTCCTATTTTCTAAACAGCAGGACGTTCAGGAATAATTTTTCGGATTTGCTAAACGCTTCAACGACCGCGATGAAAAACACTGTTTTGGCCTGGCTACTGGTGCTTGGCGCTGCTACCCCGGCGCCAGCCCAGCCAGCGGCCCCGGCGTTGGCGATGCTGCCAGCGGCGGCACCCGCCAGCGTGGGGGTCAGCCCTGAGGGCCTGCGGCAACTCGACCACTTGCTGCAAGGCTACGTGGACGATGGCCGGCTGCCGGGCGTCATTGCCCTGGTGGCCCGCGATGGTAAGGTGGTGTACCGCAAAGCGTTGGGCTACGCCGACGCGGCGGCCAGGACGCCCCTGCGGCCCGACGCCATCGAGCGCATTGCTTCGCAGACCAAGGCCATCACGAGCGTGGGGCTGATGGAGCTGTACGACCAGGGCAGGTTTCAGCTCGACGACCCCATTGCCAGGTACCTGCCGGCCTTTGCGCACCCGCGGGTGCTGGCCAGCTTCAATGCCCAGGACTCGACGTTTACGACGGTGCCGGCGCGCGGCGAGATTACCATTCGGCAGCTGCTGACGCACACCTCGGGCATCGGCTACGCGGTGATTGGCTCGCCCGAGGCGCGGGCCATTTATGCCAAGGCGCGCATTCCGTCGGGGGTAGGGTCGCCGCGGGGCACGCTGGGACCGGCCATCGACGCGCTGGCCCGGCAGCCGCTGATGAACCAGCCGGGCGAGCGCTTCACCTACGGGCTGAGCGTGGACGTGCTGGGCCGCCTGATTGAGGTGCTGAGCGGTCAGCCGCTCGACCAGTACCTGCGCGCCCGCGTGTTTGAGCCGCTGGGGATGCGCGACACCTACTTCTACCTGCCCGCCGACCGGCAAAGCCGCCTCGTGCCGCTCTATACCGAGTACCAGCAGCGCACCGTGCCGATGCCAGCCACGGGCCTGCTCGGGCTGCGGCCTGACTTTCCGAACCAGGCGGGTACGTACTTTTCGGGCGGCGGCGGCCTCTCTTCGACCATCGACAACTACGCCGTCTTTTTGCAGATGATGCTCAATGGCGGCACCTACGGCGGCCATCGCCTGCTGAAAGCCAGCACGGTAGCCCTGATGACCCAAAACCAGATTGGCGACGTGAACCAGGGGCAGAACAAGTTTGGCCTGGGTTTCAGCATCGTGACGCCGGCCGGCGCGGCCCAGACCGGGCAGTCGGTGGGCAGCTACGAGTGGGGCGGCGCCTTCGGCACCGACTATTGGGTTGACCCCAAGGAGCACCTGGTAGTCCTGCTTTACACCCAGAAATTTCCGCACAACAACACGCCCGACCTGGTGCCGCGCTTCCGCAAGGCCGTGTACGCGGCGCTGGCCAAGCGCCAGGCTCCCAAGTACCCCAGCAAGTAGGCGCCCCCCTACCCCCTCCCCCAACCGCGTAGTCAGCCCGCGCAGCGGGCGTATCCGCGAAATCTGTTCAATCCGTTAAAATCTGCGGTTTATGGCTCTCAACAAACACGGCATTGCCCGGCGCATCGCGCAGGAAGTAGAAAATAATTCCTACGTCAACCTCGGCATCGGCATCCCGACGCTGGTGGCGAATTACATTCCGGCCGGCATCAACGTGGAGCTGCAAAGCGAGAACGGGCTGCTCGGCATGGGGCCGTTTCCAACCGAAAGCGAGGTGGACCCCGACCTCATCAACGCGGGTAAGCAGACGGTGACGACGTTGCCGGGCTCCAGCCTGTTCAGCTCGGCCGACTCGTTCGCCATGATTCGCGGCGAGCACGTGGACCTGACCATCCTGGGCGCGATGGAGGTGAGCGAGCGCGGCGACATCGCTAACTGGAAGATTCCCGGCAAGATGGTGAAGGGCATGGGCGGGGCGATGGACCTCGTGGCCTCGGCCAAGAATATCATCGTGGCCATGCAGCACGTGGCCCGCGACGGCTCTTCCAAGCTCCTCACCGACTGCACCTTGCCCATTACGGGCCTGCGCTGCGTGAAGAAAATAGTGACCGAGCTGGCTGTGCTCGACGTGACGCCCGACGGCTTCGTGCTGCGCGAGCGCGCGCCCGGCGTGACGGTGGCCCAGATACGGGCCGCTACGGCGGGGCGGCTGGTGGTGCCGGGCGGCGACGAGGCGGTGCCCGAAATGGCGGACTTGTAGCTAATTAAACCTTTCATTTGTTATTAGATTTTTGCATCCCTAACTTGGTTCAGTAACCATTCCACAAAGACCACTTTACTACGAAGTCTACTCTCTCATGATGAAAAAAACGATAACCTGCGTTGCATTGGGCAGTCTTACCTTACTCTTCGCATGTCATAAAGACAATGAGCCTCAACCAGCTACAACTACCCAGTTGTTAGTAGGCAAAAAGTGGCAATTGCAGACGAGTATTATCACCGCTCCTAATCAGTCGGCAATTGACTTATATGCACTAACGGCCTCCTATACTAAGGATGATTTTGAACAGTTCGATTTGCCCAATGTATTCACCTATGACGAGGGGCCAACCAAATACAGTGCTGCCTCTCCACAGACGCAAAAAGGTACTTGGACGCTCAGTACGGACAACACGCAGATAACTATAGTATATAGCAGTAGAGCAACAAACTATGTAATTGACGAATTAACTTCTACTTCACTGAAAGCTCATATTAATCAGGTGCAGAGTAATGGAGCCACATCCGTTTTGACAAACACTTTTGTTGCAATACCTTAAGTAGAGTTACTATTGCTTGAAAATCAGGCATATGCAACCTAAGCTTAATTGAGTAAGCATTTGGGCTGAAATAATACAGCCACTATAAGACGCTAAAAAGTGCTCAGAAAAGGCTCAGCCGTACTGAAATAGCGGAAATGTAAAATAGGCGCAATAATCTGGAATTACTTAATACCTGTAATGCTCTGATAACCAGCTCATAGTAACTCTAGTGAAAAACAATAAAAAGACCTGTTGTTTAGACAGGCCTTTTTATTAAATCTAACTGCGCTATTAGTGTTGTACTAGCAGTTGCTTGTCGAAGCGAACCTTGCCATTGGACATAATGCGAACATGATAAGTGCCATTCGGTAAATCCAGAATGTTAACATCGGTTTCACCTTGTTTTTCGTGCAGGGTAATAGTTTTACGCACTGCGCCTTGTGCATCATAGAAAGTGGCTTGGCCTGCTAGGCCACCGTTGTTAAGCTTGACTCCAGCACTACTAGGGTTCGGGTAGAGAACAATGTTGTACTGGTAGTCACACTGTGGGTCTGCTTGGTCTAGGTAAGTCGTACTGCTTGCCTGCTCCATACCGCAGGCATTGGTAGCGGTGATTGATACGGTGACGGGCTGCCCACCGTAGATATTTAGTGGGAAGGTAACGTATCCTCCAGATGCAATAATTTGTCCGTCTGCCGCATGCCCGTAATTGTCAGTGGCGCGGTAAGACGTCGCACCTGGTACAATGGAACAAATCACATCATAATACCAGTAACATTGTGTTGTATTGTAGTTCTGCTGAAAATATATGTTACTAGGCGTAGTAGGCGGGTCCTGATTGACTGTAACGGTGATAATAGCATCCGCAGATTTTACCCCGCAGTCACCATTAGAGCTAACGGCTATATTGTAAGTACCAATAGGGGTACCTGCGGGAATAGCTATTGAGACCTCAGTATTTGTAGTAACATAGCTGCTGTTGTTATTAACAGTAGAGTAGCCATTTACCGTCCAACCCGAATAGGGTACCCACCAGTTAAGTGACTTGTTAGCAACGTCTGGGTTTACAGCGATTTGGAGCGTCTGCCCAGTATTACCACAATTAGCAAACGCATAACTGGGAACAACGGGGGTTGGCACTTTACCAATCACAGAAATTGTGACTGTTGCGCTGGTGTACCAATATGCCCGGTGGCCAAGACTACCCTCGATATGGGTAGAAATACGGCGATAATAAGTAGTCTGCTGTATTGGTCCGGGCGCATAATTTCGCTGGGTTGCGCCTGATATATCATGCCAGTTCGAGTTATCCCAACTGTATTGCCATTGAACCTGTTCTCTTTCACCCGTGCTACCGAATTGATTATTATATCCATTAGTTTCCCAATAATAAGTGTTATTATAGTCATCGTACTCACTAGAACTAGTAGCTATAACTCTGCCCATAAGTTGACTAGGCACACTGCCAGCGGTCACACATTGATTTGTACATATTTCAGGAGAGTTTTGGGATGTACTACATGGAAGGAAAGTTGCCATTGGAGTAACGACGTGGACTATTCTTGGTATGGTCTCTCCGCGAGTTGAGGTATAGATGATTGTGTAGTCGCCTTTAACTGGCATTATGATGGAGCTACATACAATATGGGTAGAATAATAATTATAACTGAAAGCTGTAGGCTTCCCCTCAAAGTGAGCCAGTCAAAAGTAGAGGTCAGGCAGCTTGGCGAAACTCGATGGGAGTTAAGAAGTTAAGGGCCTCATGCGGCCGCAGGTGATTATAATCGTACTGCCAGCTCTG
>JAABUK010005201.1_pt1 | contig 20513 bp, 28 predicted proteins | sample 5559141 | NCBI WGS metagenome assembly JAABUK01 (sample SAMN10711869, study PRJNA513367) | rock metagenome | isolation source: Antarctica rocks | place: Antarctica: Victoria Land, Pudding Butte nord | collected 2016-01-03 | reverse complement strand
ACTGGCAAGGCGCCCAGAAGCAACCAGCTGAGTCTCTGGTGCACTCATTTCCTTGTTGCCCTTCATCTTCTTGACCTTGCCTTGTATCTCAGGAGGTGGGATGTATAAACCCACAGGCCGCCCCTGCATTGCCAGACAGCATGGGATGCAATGACACAAACAAATTTGCTGGGGAAACATGCTTACATGAGGTTTGCATGTTGAGCCTATGAGTAACAAACAGGGACATTCCAACTTCAATCAGGATGTGCATGTGGGCTCAGTGAACAACGTTTTGCAAGGATTGTAGGCTGTTGTCAGCCACAATCAGCACTGCAACCACAGTGACCAGCATTGCTGTTAAATGCTGCACCATGCGCAGCAATGACTGCAATGCAACTGCAGTTCAGAATATTTGGCTTCTGAACAACTTCACTCACAGCCGAGATGCTGACGCGCCCTGATCTGCAGAGCCTGGCAAGATGCAACCCAGCAGAGCACTGACCTGCATCTCCTTGGCTTCTTGACACCAGCCACATGGACAGCAGAATGTGTGCACCATCCAGTCTGGGATGAGGCCCCGCCTGATGTCATACTTGTGCCGGATCTCTGTGCGCAATGCTCCGGCATTCCCTGCACATGGCAGTAGCATTTGCCGTACAGCGGCAGAAGGTGCAGGACTCATGAGATGCGCCGCAGGTGGCAATGTGGCAGCAGCATTGGCTGTACCTCACTCACTCAGCTCAATTGAGCAGACAGACAAGTGATGTGCAATGCTAGTGCTGCAGTACTGCAGACAGGGTGCTGTGTCCGGCTGTTAAATGTTGGTAGCAGCTTGCATCTGCTCGATGTGCTTGGCACGGACTATGGCAAACAGCTATGCTGGATTAGCGGCACTTACATGGCAAGGTGCATGGACAACAGATATAACCACAGCAGCATGGACCGCAACACCCTTGCTGGCGAAAGACGTGGTTGTTGTCTCCGTATAGCCAACAGGGGCAGAAGCAGCCTTGCAAGCCTGCAGTCAACGAGCTGTAGGCTTGCCAGAATGGAGAATTTGGCAAGATTCAGCCATTGCACTGGTTGTTACTTGATACTGTCTAGCACAGGCACTCACAGATCAGGGGACTATCAAATCCAGTGAAACAGTTGAACAGGCTGTTCTTCCAAGCATTCTCCCTAGGCATCGGCAACGCAATATCTGCCGTCAAGGCTTCGCTCTATATGGAAGTCAAGTCTAGGTGCTGCTAACCCCTTCTCATGAACCGGCAGACCGTCACGGACAGGTGCAAAGCTAGCGTAAGGCAAATGATCTCAAGGGTCTTGTCTGATAGACACTAACGTGCTCGATGTCAATTTGTCGGACTGCCTTGTCCCGCAGCGAGGTCAGCTGTTGATGTCACCATAGCTTTTGCAGCTGAGTTGACTCAAAATGCACGTTGCTCCGAAACCATTGGCAAGCAAGCACTCAGAATTGACCACGTCGTTGAAGGCATTCACTGTTACATTCAGATCTGAGCTGACTGATTGCTTTGTTGCATACTCTAAGCGCATCGCTCACATAAGGAAGGGTCAGAATTTGTCAAACGATCGCGTCTCTGCGGTAAATCGCGCTTTTGGTGTAAGTGCACTGATCAAGTATGGCTGGTAAACACGTTCGTACTGTGATCAAGAAGGGGCTGCAAACATACGCCGGCGTGAACGCACAAGCCGAGCAGAGAGTGGCAACATCGATTGCGCATCAGGTGATCCATTTTTTTGACGCGGTGCAGGCATGCATTTTACATGCCCGTGCGGATCGACGTGCCTGGGTCTTGAGCCGCAAGTCACGATAGTTGATTTTGTGACGGTATGAATCAGCGCAATTGCTGCAGGTTAAGCAGTCAGGAAGGCTTTCCAGCAGGACGTTTGCTACTCATGCTGACAACTCAGCCAGTGCAGCAGGCAGCTCTGCCAAACTGGCAAAGGAGGTAAAAATACAACATCTGTTCTACCTGCACTATCAGTCATGTGTGCAGCTTGGTCATGCAGCAGATTTGATTTTGCAAACATGCCACCTGTGGCTTTGCCAACTCACCATGTATATCTGATGTTGCAGAGCATGATGGGTCCATATACCATGTATGGGCTAGCAGGGGCTGGAGCAGGCCTCCTTTTCTATTTGGTGGCTGGCAGAACTGGTGGACCTGTTTCCATCCCTGGAGTAGCAAGTAAGCACTACAGGGTTTTCCTACCACCGGACAAAACACATCTTGGCACTGCGTATACCACTCGTGCATGCGACCATGCGCCTGTAATCTGATGTGAGGTGCAGGCTGTTATCTTGTAGACATTGGCCATGCAAAGTTAGCATTGGACATGTAGAAAACGTCAGCTAGACTACAGATACATTGACAGCCTAGGTCCTGTCATGAATGCAACTTGCCATTGCTGCTGGTTGTGCAAGGCATTGCCAGCAGTGTGCGTAGACGGTCTGTAGGCACATGTTGCATATAGTGCTTGAAAGGAAAGCTTGCATCATTTCATAGCTGTGATTGCCTGACTGCTGCAGTACTTTGGCAACAGACTGACATGCTCAGATTGCTCACAACATCCATGAGACCGAGGCATCACGCATCAAGCTGCACCTTGTTGCACCACTGCAGTAATTTGGCACTCAAGTCAATGAGAATGTGCCATCACTGCAGCATGCAACGATTTGGTCTGTGATTTGGCACAGGCAACATGCATAATTCGAGTTCTATGGACTGCAGGCGAGGGCCAACAGACCCGAGAGCAAGCCCATGATGCACGCACAGAAGCTGGCACTCATCCTGTTCAGGTTTGTGAATTTGACATGGAGACTCACTCTGGCAAGAAGTACACGACGGAGGACCTGAAGGGCAACTTCAGTATTGTCATGTTTGGCGACAGTGTCACCAACCATGCACTGCAAGGCCTGCACAAAATGCAGGAGATCATTGCTGAGCAAGGTAAGCAGTATAGGATTTGCAGACGCATACTGCATCCAGCATGTAAGTTTGCAAAGCAGTTTTGCATGGTTTCTCATCAACACACAAACATGTCCATTACCCTTGTCATCATCCAGTTCTTCCAAGCAGCGGCTTTTGCATGCTTGAGACAAACAGCAGGTCACCTGGAGTGACTTTCATATGAGCAACTTTGCAAGGTTTGCAGTCTTCAGGCTGTACCAGATGTGTCAAAAGCTGTAACAATAGTCTAGTGCGAGTGAAGCACATTTGCCCATACCACCCCAGCTTGCTAATGTTATGGCTGGGCTGCCTGCAGATAGGCAAACCAATATGCAGATGAACCAGCCTGTCTGGTTTGTGGAGGACAGGAAGCTAATGTCCAATGAGGAAGGCAAGAAGAAGCTGCAGGAAGTGGCAGATGCCAACTCCAAGTCTCAGCAGCGCCTTACTATTGTGCATGGCTCTGACTTTGACAAGGCAAGCAGGGCATGTCTGCATCCCATCAGTTGTTGTGGCATTGCCCTTGATAAAGACAGTTTTTGAGCAGGACTGATGTGCATCACAGTCATCACTCTGCATGACAGAACACCCAGAAAACGGCACATGCGTCCACACAAACACCTTGCACATACCTGACAGACCTCATCATTCAACTACTCTTTAGTAAGGCTCCTCCTATTTGGGTCTTGAGGGAGACTGCACCAAATGTGTCCCGCTCAGCTATGTGACAAGTGCAAACACCCTGCTGCTGCTTGATGTAGATCAAGAAGTCAGTGACAGACTTTGCAAAGAGCTTAGACAAGCCATCGGATGAGAAGATCAATGCCCATGAGGGTGTGTTCTACCTGATTGGCCCTGATGGAGACTTCCGAAAGGCTTTTGGCCACGATGAGGACTCCCAGCAAATTGCTCTTGCAGTGAGCCCTCAACACATGCCCCGCAGATGCTGCTTTCACTCTGCACCAACCCAATCATGCACATTCAAGTTTGTTCGTATTCATCTGTATATGACAGCGATCTGCCTATGCAACAGCATTCTTGCATCCTGGTAAACCACTGATGTGAGCATGCTTGCACTTTCTGCCCATGGTATTGGCACATCAAGCGTCAATATTGACAGAGAGCAGCCTGCAGCATGCACTGTGCAATACGGCGTTGGAAAATTGCCTTCCAAGCTGTCTGCAAGCTGACTCAGGTTGTTAGCAGGTTGTTTGCTTTGTTGCAGGGCAGTCTGTAACAAAGTTTTTATTCCTGAAGTCTAGTTGTTGGTCCCATGCATGATTTGCTGGTTTGCTGTTTGCAGATTGCAGAAGAAGTGAAGGATTACAAGAAGCGGAACCCCAGCTGGCATGGACCCAAGTCCATCAAGAAGCGGACTGGCTAATTGTAGTAGTCTTCAACTGAACTGCCAGTCTTTAGAGGTAGATTCACAGGCCCACAGGTGTGTACAGTAGGTCACTAATTCTAGTTTTGAAGTTTAAATTTGGCATTGTTATGCAAAACTCAATCATTAGGCTAAACTTGTGTAGTTTTTGCATTGCATGCTGTCTTGCCACTTTGAACAGACAACAGTACTGCCTGGTCGATCGGCAAGTGTTGCATTTCAGACCATTGCCCAATGACAATCATAACTTGTTCAGTCAGTCGTCAGCAGTGTCCGCAAGTTTAGGCACAGCCATGGGTGATACATGCGTTTCAGCTGTCTGTACCTGGTCTGAGCACTGGCCTGAGCATGAACCGTTGAATTGAACGAATTTAGCCTCGTAGGTTTTAGCGAGATTTTTGAAGCGCGTACACCTGTCACGTCAGCGTCATCGGTAGCATATGTATACTTGCCGGCAGGCGCACGCCCTATGTTGCGCGAGCAGGTAAACGACAATCGCTACAGGACCGTTATTGTATCCCGGTAGTGGCCGCCACAAGCTGTGGCAGACTGCTTTGTCGTGAGGTCATAGATACCCAGATGGAGCCTTCTTGGCTCCAGCAGACCCCACAGACAGGCCACGAGGCTTGGCAATCGGCTGCGACCATGATGTCCGACGCAGACCTGTCCGAAGCGGTCGACATGTATCTGACTCCGGGCTTAAACAGTCTTGACGAGCTGAATCCGGCCAGCGCCTTGTCACTCTTGCCTGGTGAAGCACGAGCGGTACCAGCTGGTAATCTAGCGGCAGTCTCCACTTCTTCAGATCGCTCTGCAGCGTCTCGGAGCATGAGCGCAGAAAAAGCGAAGCAGTCAGCTGCAACAGGCCCAAAGCATAGGGAAGACCTGAAGGCGATTAAGAATCGTGAAGCTCAAAAACGCTTCAAGCAGAAACAAAAGGTTGCACTCCAGCCTCTGTAAAACAATGCCATCTGTGCTGTTTGAGACTCAGGACTCAACACTGCCACCTTGTATGCAGGCTCGTGCCAGTGAAATAGAGGCACAGCTGACTGAAACCCAAGACAAACTGCAGAAGTTGCAAGAACAGAAAGCACAGTTGGAGGCAAGGAATGCCCTACTTGAAAAGGTCTCTAACCTGTGCATGAAGCCACTCAACACACCTTTGGCAGACCAGGTGAGTCCCCTTCCAATACCCTTTTGTCCTTTGCACCTATCATGACTTTCCTGCTGAGGCGTAAAAGTGTGCAGGCAGATCACTTTGTGCACAAACAGCACATGCTTGATGGCACAATAGAAGCTCAAGGTGTCTGCTGGCTGCTAATTTGGAGCGTGTATGTTGCACAGGCTGGGCCTGCTATGCATCCGCTTGAGTCTGCCCCATTCAAGGGCCAAGAGCCGTCTGTGACACTGTCAGTCTGGGATAAGCCATGTGTCAAGACTTTCAAGGAGCTATGTGACATGTCACTGTCACAGATCTCGGCCATCTGGTCGGTGAGCTAACACTGCAACGCCCTGTTCCTCCTTTTGACTGCCAGTTGAAAGTGCTGCTGCCTTTTGCAGTTGCCTGCTAAAGTGCATTTCCCTCTGGACCCTTGCTCAATGACAGTTGCGTCAGCATAGGCAGCAAACATCAGTCTGCTTGCTTGATCCTCTTTTCACTCTGCTGGACCAGCTCACACTGATTGCTTCATACACACACATGTGCTCTCATGCTGCCTAGTTCACTGTCCATTTGGCACACTGTGGACCTCATCAGTCATCAGCTGTGACCTGTGATCAGCTTGTGTTGTGAGCTGTTATTGTTCAGCTGTTGACTGTTGTTGTCAGCTGTGACAATGGCCGTAGACAACCTGCGTGGAAATGCTGACTGTTCATCTGTGGCATGACGTTGCTCTTGATTTAGCTATATAGGCCTATTGTACAAGGCACACCCTGATGGTTGCCAGCATAGATTACAAATCCTGCTGAGGCTAAGGTCCTACTCTAGGAGGGGCCACCGGCTGTTGTCAATATATAGTATATTATGATATAACATAATGTAATATACTATAACATAATATAATGTAATCCAATCTAATCTACACAATGTTGCTCTTCTGCAGGACTACATACAGGCCATGGGGGCGTGTCTGATCCAGCTTGAGAGTGGCAATGATGCGTCTGTCACAGATGAGCTGCATCAACTGACATCTGAAGCTATGACTCTCATTGCCTGCCGCTCCAAGACTCAACAGCCGAGTGTGAGCCCAGTGATGAATGAGGACCTCATGGCTGGGACTCAACGCAATGGCGTTATGCATTTGGATTCAGACCATTACCGGCGCATTCTGGTGCGTGTTTTTCTGTATGCTATGCTTTGTCAGATGATTTCATGACCATGTAGTGTGTGCTCTTGCTAGATTTCACCGGGTCTGTCACTGGGTCCAAAATTGCCCGCTTTGTCACATTTTGGTTGTCTGACATGCCCAAGAAGCTCTGCTGTAACCCCCTCTCGTCCTGCAGGAGCGGTGCGGAAGCAATAGCATGGCATCTTCTCTCTGCTTGGCTCTTGCTGACATTGAGCATTGCTATCATTAGACCTTCAATGCGCACACTGCAACTTTAATCTACCTTTTTGTTGCTCACAGCTGCCCTGATCTATTTGTTGTATCATTTGCAGCATCAGTCAAGGTTCCCCAATTTCACCCTCAAGCAGACCATCATAATGCAGACTTGTTTAATTTCCAGACCATGAGAATCACCAGCAAAAGTATCAGTGGTCACGACCGTCTTGCACTGTGCAGGCATTATGGAGCTTATCTGAAGAGCAAGCGTGTGACCTAATGCATTTGAGGAGGCTATCTGTCACTAGGCGAGTTGTCCTGAGCATGCAGCGGAAGGCATTGATGGCTCAGCTGGCAACAAGTGACAGCCAGGTTCTGAATCCCACTGAGAGCATACTCACTGTTGAGGAGCTGACCAAAGCTCTGAGTGAGAACGCTGTGGAGGACCGCAAGATCTTCTACAAGGTCGCCCGGGCTGTCCATCGTGGGGTGAGCAACATCTGCCTCTAAAAGAATTTATCATGCCTGTATTGTGCCTGTTGCTGGTGCTGGTTTTTGAGATGATGCAGCACATCTTGTGAGCTTGCTGCAGTGCTTGTGCACAATGCTTGTGCACAATGCATTGTGATGCATCAAACACATGATTTTCTGCGAGAGTCAACATCAAACATGGTAATTTTTGGCCAAGTTCTGTGCACTGCTATTGCGTATGCACTTGAGTGCAGCAGGATGGATCTGTGCTTTGGCGAGCAACAACACATATGTAGGCAATGTCATTGCTGATGATTAGTGCTGTTGCCGCAATTCTGAATACCTTTTGTTGAGCCCAATTCATCTCGCCGGAGAATGTCTCTATGCCATTCAAGGAGACTTCTCAACCTGGTTTGTTGCTGTTGACACAAACATTGCACATTGCTCTTGATTACAGCATTCTTCAGTGTGCTGATTGGCTAACAGTATGACGTGTTACAAACAGGTCCTGACGCTGCAGCTAATGGCAGAGAATCTTGTGCATGCGTACCCTCAATAGCCTGACAATGTTTGGTGTCACAAACAGGTCCTGACGCTGCAGCAAACAGCAGAGAACCTTGTGCATGCGTACCCCCACATTGGTTCCATGGAAGTGATGCTGGAAGTCCTGGCTGACCAAAAAGGCTAGCCCAGCAAAGAGCAACTTGTAGAGTACGCACAGACAAACCCCATGGAAGCAGAGTGGAAGCGCCTGATTCGATATCATGATCTGTTGGGGACTGGAATGTTCCCAGAGTACCTACCTGTGTCCACCTGCCGTCTGGAAAGACGTGAGGCGGTTGGGGTTACACAGTATTGATCGTTGTCCCCCCCCCCCTCCCCATTCTTTATTTGCCCTGTTGCTGGCAACACACATGTCATCATGAATTGCGAAGCTATGCGACATTCGCTGATCCCAAAAGTGCAGTTCTGTACTGACAATTGCAGATCTTCCTGATCATGTTGTTGCTGATATGAGTCAAATTGACATTCTCAGAGTTTGAGGGTTGTGCTAGACCTCGCAATTCATGGACAAAACTCACTGGTTTTTTTGCAGTTCTTCCTGCTTGTGGGCATTTCTGCCATGTTCTGATACGTTGAGAGTTTGCATTCTGATTCGAGACCAAAAAAGTTGTGTTGATCAGATTACTGTATACAAAATACTGGCTGCTTTGGTTGATGTGCCGTCAAAATGAATGTGCAATTTTGTCAGCATGTCCTGAGACATTGTGCCAGTAAAGTGCCAATGGAGTGTTGGTACCTTTTGCTTTCTTCTTTCTTGCAAGCTTCTGGTCTGATAGGATCTCATATTGTGCATACCAAACTACCGTACTGTTGGACATGAACTGGAGATACACAATCACTGCCTGGAAGTGTGTAACGATGCTTCAAGGTGTTGTTAGTGGTGTTTTTGTAGGCGCAGTGATTGGATGTATGTGCAAAATGATAGCCCGTGGTTGTAAGCTTGGCGCACAACTTGTTGACAGGGCACATCTTCACACACTGGAGCAATATCTATCATCACAAGCCCCAGCAGCATGTCAGACCCAAGGCTGTTCCCCACACGGTGACACCAGTGACTGTGTGCATTCAGGCCCCCAGAATCAATGTTACTATGGAAGCTACTCGTCGACAAGGATGTGTCTACCGTAAGTGCATTAGACTTTCAGCTTTGTTCTCAGCTGACATGCATGAAGACAGCCACGTGCTGCTACATCGAATCAGAGTGGCAGAGAGAGACAACTGGCATGCTTGCAGACATCCTGCTTTCTGCCAAATTCCTCTGGGGCTGGAAGAATATTTTGAACTCTGTCAGTGAGCATTACAGGACACAACTGTGTGGTCATGTGCTCACGAGCCTGACCTGAACTGCCCAAAGCTCATACAGTCTGCATGGACGCAGTGAGTGGCATGCCTCAATCGCCTGAACACAACAGCGCTTGGCGAGAACCTGATCAGCTGGTCTCAAACTCGTCACTGTCGAGACTCGGAATTAGACTAGGCAGAAATCGCGAAGCGCAGAGGCATTTGAGATGCAAACAACAGGTGGTTTAGGCAACTATACGCGTTTGCACGCGAAGGGTGCTTGTCAGTAGGTTAGCACCTTTTATGTTCTGACACAGGCACACGAGAACTACGTTGAATCACAGCTGAATGAGACTACAGCCAGACTGCACCAGTTGGAAGAGCACAAGAAGATGCTGGAGGCGCGCAACGCTTTACTAGAGAAAATTTCGTACCTGAACGCCAAAGTGTCAGCTTTGCCAGATGAGGTGAGTGTCAAGTGACGTTTTGTGTTGTGTGCTGTTGTCCCCCTCCCTCCAAAGTATCCTTGCTGTATTGTGCAGCTCAACACGCGGCTCACATGCTTTGCACACGATACAAAACGAGTCTGAAGAGGCCCGTGTTCTGATACAGGATGGGACAGACAGGCAGCCTGTTTCATTGTCTCTGGAGCTGGAAGCATCTAGTCATCTCTTCTTGTCATTAGCTGGCAAGCCGCGTGCAGTGGTGACAGAAGAAGTGCAACGGCTTTCGCTTGCGGAGCTATCTACAATTTGGACAGTAAGCACCTGCACCGATGCGCATTTGAGCTTCTGTGAATGAGCACATATTGCTTTTGCGCAGTTGTATGCTTGTTGAGTGATTGCACTGCGTTGATGCCAAAACCTATCCGCATGTACTGCCTGTGTTGTGCATCCGTTTTACACATTGCATCCCACAAGAGTGTTATTGTTAGGCTTGCTAGGGCTGCTAATGTGACAAGTATTGCTTGAGACTCCTTACGTCGTACAAAAGTGTCTTTGATCTTGCAGGAGTACATGTATGAGATTGGAGCCTGCTTGCTTCAGCTGGACATTGCAGATGATGCAGATGCATCAACAAGGCTGCATAAGCTCACTTCAGAAGCTATGAACCTCATTGCCACTAGAACTAGGCTTGACCGCAGTGTGCTAAATGCTGTCATGCATCAGGATGTGCTGACTCTCAGCAGCGTCGGTCATGATCCGTTTGCCCATAAGCTAGATGGCGACTTCTATACGCAGATACTGGTAAGGCCTGTGCTGTGCTGTGCCGTGCTGTGTGCAGTGCTGTGCTGTGCTGTGCAGTGCTGTGCTGTATTTTGTCTTGTTGTTTTGCTACTTGCTGCTAGCCAGTGCAGGCCAGCGCTGGACTATTTCAGTGGCCAGAGGTGCCCAGGTGCCTGCCCCATGTGATCTCTGTAGGGTGTCAAAGTTTTGAATGCAATGCACGACAGCATATGTGTCTCTTGCAGACCATGTGGAACCTATCAGATGATCAAATCGCAGACTTGCTGCACCTGAGGAAGCTGTATCTGACTCGGAGATGTGTGCTGAGTCTTGAGCGCAAGGCCATCATGAGGAGATTGAGTCACATTGATTGCCATATCCTGAACCCCACAAGCTGCATGGCTGAGCTTGGAGATCTGACCGGTGCTCTGCAGCAGAACGCAGCAGAGGACTATCAGATGTACTATAAGGTTGCTCGATCTGTCTATAGAGGGGTGAGCGGCATCAGTCATACAGCTAGACAAACGACATGCATATTAGCATGACTAATCTTATGCTGAGAATGAGTCCTTGTACTGCATGTTCGCATTCGTGCTGCATGTTGCACCTGCATACTTTGCAGATATGTTGTCATGTTACGTGCAAACACACATGCAAACACCAATGCTAGCAGACACACACACAATCAGTTGCGTTACTCATTGGGAGCTGTCTTCCTACTTCAAATATGAATGCCATGCGTGTCTCTCCATGTCTCTAGCACTGGTCCAGACGAGCTTCAGCTTGTAGGCCTGTCTGACATCCTTTGGCCCACCTGCAGGTGTTGTCAATTCGTCAGGTGGCAGAACTCCTTGTGCAAGCCTACCCTTTTGTCAGCTCCATGGAGCCTGTGCTGGAGTTGCTAGCGTTGAAATGGCATGAACCCACAATAGATGATATTGTTATGGCAGCTGAGGCTGAACCTATGACCGCAGAGTGGGACCAGTTCACAGAGTACCATATGATAGTCGGCGCCATGCTGCATCCAGACTATCTGCCCATCTCAACATGTCCCTTGGCGACACAAAATGTATGATAGTGCCTGGAGACCTGGTGGAGGTGGCGCCCTCACCAAAAATCAAGTGCAGAAACCATTTGTTCTGCTTTTTTGCTTTGAGAACTTGGGACTGTTTTTGAAGTTGTATTGCTGCGATGTTGTGCCAGCTTTTTGACTGTCATAAGGCGACAAACATTTACGCTGCTGCCACTAGGAGCCTAAGGTAAAATGCCATGACAGTTTACTTTGCCATTTAGTTGGAATATGTCAAGGGCCATAAGTATCATAAGTTCGTGACCACCTCACCTATGTATGGCTCATTTGGTTCTGTTGACATGTTACGTTTTACGCCTGGCAAGGCCTATAACACATCGTCTAGGCTGTCTTGTACATTGAGGGAAAAATGGAATGTACATGGAGATATAAAGTGTGGTTCAACTGTACATTGTCAAACCTTCTGATATGGTAGCTGTTCTGTATCTGGTATCTGATAACTGTGCAAGTCTTGAAGGTAGTGTCAAACTCAAGGCAGCATTCAGGGCATCAGATGGCAGACTGTGAGTGAAACTGATGCAGAATCAGTCAGCAGGAATCCAGCTAGGCCTGCTGCATGGTCCAGCATACAACCCCGGCTGATGCAAGCGCTTGGCCTGCACCCTTGCGACACTGAGCACGGCAGGTCGCTTCCCTTGTTCTATCATGCTGTGTATCGTCACCCGTTTACAACTCCTCTGCGGCAAATGGCATTCCTGAGACAATTTGCAGATTGCAACTCAGCTCTCGCTTGACAAGTGTGTCACGTCGCGGTTGAGGATCGGCTCCTGTTGCTACCATGTTCAGCAATTCTACTGGAGACAGCCCTCAGGACGCAGAACCTTCGGGCTTCCACGAGTTTTCAGATGGATTGCTTGACCATCTCGCTGAAGCAAACGAAAGGATCGAGCTTGACCTGTTTGACAATCGTGAGCACGCAGCTGATCAGTCTCATAAAACGGATGTTGTTTGGGTTTCGGTGATATACGATCGGTGTTTGCCCTGCAGAGGTTGATGTTGTGCCTGAGTTCGCACCACAATTGGTGCTTGGTGAGCAGGACCTGGTCGACAAAATGCAAGCGACCGTCGACAATGCCCAAGAAGCTGCACAGTTTCTGCAGCGTTCAACGTGGGACCCAAGCTCAGTGGCACTGGTAGAGCATAGACTCCACGCAGCTGTGCAAGTAAGACAAATAAGCTATCACACTTATAGTTCTGTGGCCTTTGGTCACTCCTGCCTTGGTCTGCATTTGCTCACGCAGGGGACTTTGTCTCTGTTGATTTGCACAGCACACCTGAGCTAACCATCATGCACAACAGCTGCTTCCAGTAGCGTCTGTAAACTGCTGACCCCAGCACCTGAAGACAAGGCTGGTGTATGTGCAGAAGCAGCAGCCGTCAGAAGCAGACGAGGCAGTGCGGCGCAGGGTACTGCAGGATATGAATGCTCTCGTTCAACCAGGCCTTCTTGGCTACACTGGCATGCATGTTGCACCCTACGGCTCCTTTGTCAGCGGTCTGTACACCAGCACAGGGGATTTGGACATTTCCATTGAGGGCTTCAGGACACAGTGAGGCTCACCTATCTTCTCCCTGCAACACATGTCATCTGTTTGCACACTTCCTATTACAACACGCAGTGTTGATGATGTGACTCATGGTGACTCAGCCTGCACCAGCTCATTCAAAGTGCTACGCATGCAGTCTGTGTAACTTTTGCTGTGTAGTGACGTAGTCCCATGGTGTTTCAGGGGCTCTGAAAAGATACCTTGTGCTGAGCTGGGCAAAGAAGATAAGATCCAGCTGTTGAAGGTATAGCTCTCAGCCCTGCCCTTGCATATGCCTTCAGCCCTGCCCAAACAAGCAAAGCAAGTCAAGATGTGAGCATGACTTTGATTATGCTCTCACCAGAAGACACATGACCATATAAGTATGTGCAAATGGCCGGCATGACGCAGGCCCTAGGAAAAAAGCTGACCAATGCTAGAATGGTTCGAGGTCAGATGGAGCGTATCCTGCATGCAAGGGTGCCCATCATCAAGTTCAAGCACAGCGCCACAGGTCAGAATATTCTCCCTAGGACGTTCGCCCTATGTTTGCTCACCCAACTTTCTGCTCAGGCCAATGCTGTATATTTAACAATCTGCCATGGAGTCATTTGCGTCACATGTGCATACTCACTCATACGCTTGCCAGGTGGCAGATCTGTGCAGCCGATGTTTTGCGCCTCATCGCCTGGTGTCGTCGTCAGACCAGCCATCCTCAACAGCGGGTTTCCTGCATGCTCTGTGCCATGAAGCTGCTGCCACTCAGTCCAGCTTAGCTCTCACTTCATGCAGTTCGCATGCAGCATGTCAACAGCATAACCCTTTACGCTGTTCCAATGTATACAGGTTTGAAATGGCATATCAGTGTAACAAGCTTAGCTATGACTTGATACATTCTGCATGCAACATGTCAACAACACAACACTAGATGCTGCTTGCGATTTCAAGCTCTGGACTGTGATATCAAGTTTGCCAACCTTAGCTGTGATTTCATGCATGCAACATGTCAACAAACACAACACTAGATGCTGCTTGCGGTTTCAAGCTCTGGACTGTGATATCAAGTTTGCCAGCCTCAGCTGTGAACTCCTACGCGCAGCATGTCAACAACACAACACTAGATGCTGCTCGGTGTATTCATCTCTGGACTGTGATATCAAGTTTGCCAACCTTAGCTGTGGTTTCCTAGAGCATGTCACCCTGCAGCATGTCATCAACACACCACAAGATGCTGCATGGGATATCCAGCTCTGGACTGTGATATCAAGTTTGCCAGCCTTAGCTGCAGTCTGCATGTCATCAACACACGACTAGATGCTGCTGGGTGCATACAGGTCTGGACTGTGATATCAGCGTGGCCAGTGGGGCAGCCAGGTTCAAGTCCACAGTGCTGCGCTACCTGGCAGACATTGACAGCCGCTTTGGTTCCCTGGTGCGCCTTGTCAAGCTGTGGGCTGGAGCTCATGGCATGAATGATGCTTCTGCCGGCACCTTCAACAGCTTCGCCTTGACCCTCATGGTGAGAGTAGACACTGCATACGTTTGCCAGATTGACATCCTGGCCAGTCATGGTCCATGGGCACTTGCAGCGTGTTGAATGATGCTGCTGCCAGCACCTTCAACAGCTTTGCCTTGACCCTCATGGTGAGAGGTTTTTATGTCCTTAGTCGTGATTGGCCTATTATTACAGGCATAACTTGATGGTTGCCAGTAACTGCTGCTGAGACTAAAGTCCTACCCCATGAGGGGGCATCAGCTCATAGTGAGAGAGCACACTGCATACCTTTGTCAGATTAGGATCCTGGCCAGTCATGCTCAGTGAGCACATGCCACGTGTCGAATGATGGCATGAGTGATGCTGTAGCATGTGCCTTTACTTCTCGATCTGTTGTCAGGCCTGCAAGCTGGATCGGTATGTCGTCAAGTCCATGAACTTTTCCTGACATGCTGAGGTACCTGCGTTGCTGTTGCGCCTGACATACACCCTTCAAGGTTGCAAGCTTGCAGCCGCTTGTACTGACTGTGAGGCTGGTTGCTTGACTCAGACCCTGAGGTCTCCGGGCTGCCGCCTTAGGAGGCTCCCGCTATGATCGCTGAGAAGCGTAAATTTGTCTTTTCTTTTTTCAGACGCTGAGGTGGTTGCACTGCAGGTGGCCTTCCATCTGCAGATGCAGCAGCCGCCCATTCTGCCGCCGCTGTGTGCCCTGTTCCAGCAAAGCCCTGATGTGCTCAAGGGGCGGCCCCTGCATGCTGGACAGCAAGCAAGGGAAGGTGTACTGGAGGTATAGCTGCACCTCAAACAGTTTAGCAATCTCCTGTTGTTTGCTGAAGCGAGGACAGTGTGAGTAAGAATGGCATGACAAATGTGCTTGGGTTTCAGTCAGCACATGGCAGAATGAGGGAGAGACTGTAGCATGCAGCAAGTGATGCATGCCGCAGAAACTGTGAAAAGATAGCAAGTGAGCTGATTTGAGCTTTGGCTGCATCTGCTGATGCAGCTGTACATAGTAGATAAATAGCTTGAATGGTGCCACACCCTGATGTGAACTACCGCAACCTTCAATCAAAGGCCGACTTTGTGGCATACACGCCATGCACATTATGTCGCTACATTTACATTGATCATATCTACTTTGTGCGTGGCATGGATGAATTGATGCACACTACCTGGCGTTGACACTAGGCTGCTGATGTGGCAGGCATGTGGTGAACAAGCTTGGACAAAGTTTGTCGGGCACGGCCAAGCCAACACTTCTTCACTCACAGAGCTACTGGCATCATTCTTTGTGCTGTACCACACAGCTGTGCAACGCTGGTCCAGAGAGCGCAGCACTGGTCTCAGGTACATGCCACCTCTGCAATCAACCGTTCATCATCAGATCCACAGACTGCGTCGTAGCGCATGCTGGCAGTACATCAGAAGTTGCCCTCTGACACAGCAGCGTTTGGGATGTGTCCAGGGGGCTCAGCACTACCCTGCCTGTTACAGCCAAGCGCATTGCATTACTGCTTGCCTATCAGTCACAGACTGAGTCTGAGCAATTGACAGCTGCATGACCTTGTTGCTGCATACGGTACTGTCCACTGCAACTGCAAGGCAGCAAGCACCTGCAAAGCATCAAGCAACTGCAAGGCGGCAGGCCTCTGCAAAGCATCAAGCCAGACCAACGTGGCGCAACAACCACTTTGTGCTTGTGGTGGACCAGCATCTGTTCTTTTCAGCCTGGCGGCACAGCAAAAGCAACCCATCTCTATGCACTCCTTGCATCTCAACACTGAAGTGTGCCGCAGTAGGGCAGTAGTCAGCCTTGCAACAGCAGGAAAGCTTGAGCCCAGTTTGGGATCATCTCAAGCTTCTCTACATTGAATGCCTAATGGCGTCGTCTTTGCTCCTTCTTTTCTTTCAACAGCAGGTGTGTGTGTGTGTATGCAGGTATGTGCGCATCAGCACCTGGTGTGGGACCTGGACCTACAGGCCTTGGACCAAGAAGTACTGTGTGGGCGTGGAGGACCCCTTTGACTGCACTGACAACTGCGCCAGGACCATCGCCCCTCATGCATCTTCCTCCGTGGCCAACAAGTTTGGGGACGCCGTGAGCGCAATGGCTCTCGTTGACAGCACTACTGTGCCGTCTAATGCACAGGATGAAGGTGTGGTCTGCTAAAGGCAAACATCAAGCTTGTGCACCAGCATTGTTACGCATTATGAGCTTCAGCGCTGTGAGCTGAAAGGTGCCTTGGGCTTGGTCATGATGTCATTCTGGTGGATGCAGCTCTCGCATATGAGACAGCAATGAGGCTTGTCCACAATCTTCATTGGCACTTTGTGGCTGTCATCATATGGTCCCACAGGGCTTACACATGATATGAAATACCTCTGTTCATGTCCAGAAGGCTTTGACACGGACCATAGCAGCCTGCAGTTGTACAGAACTGAGTCTGAAGCTATGCATTCAGATTAGTCGTAGCCTAATGCCTTGTTCAGTGTCAAATGCTGTTCACAAGGTGGATTGCATACAGGCGAATCTCTTCTTGCTGCTGAATGACCTAAAGCTTTGGTCACTTCATACTGAGATCTGTGTTGCCCATTGACAGTTTGTGCTGACCAATCCATTTGCAGCTTGTGTTCTGAAGTTTGTCAAGCTAGATCAGGGAAGAGCGTGGAGCGCTGCATCAGCAACATTCTCCTGTATGACATCATGTCTACAACCTGGTTACCCTGTGATTGAATGCCCTTAAATGTGTAATGCCTTGTGTACATTGATGCCCAGTAACTCTGTCATATGAACCATGAGGGCAGCAGACATCAATAGCATGTTTATTGGACTGACTTGTTGAATTGCTTTGCGCATCTCGATGTCATCACTAGCTGAATGCTCATGGTACTGTGTCTGTTTGTGTGTGCAGGACCACAGAGTCTGATGCAACGGCTCTTCACCAAGCCACCGCCAAAGGTCAGGTCAGTAGGGAAGGAGTCCGGGGGTAGGGGCCGGGGCAGGGGGGGCCGCACCACGGGTCCTGTACGGTACCTACCTGTACCCACCACGCAGGAGCCGATGCAAGGGCCAGAAACACATGCATATGCTTCTCAGCAGGCGCCTCAGGTAAATCACTGCACAGAGAACCTATCTCAGTCAGTTGAGCTGGTTTGTTGCCTGCTTTGCAGTCTGGACTGCTTGCTGAGCTTTGGATGCTGTGCATAGAGAGTCTGATCAGTGCTGCTCTATCAAAGCATGCCTGTCAGCACAATGAGATGTCAAATGAGGGCTGTTTGACTTGCATGTAGTATAATCTTGGGTGTAGCAAATTGTCTTGACAGTTGTGATGAGGATGCTTGCAGCATGGCTAGTAGCTCGGGATCCTTTTACGCCTCACATTTTGCATATCCTTACCCATGTTGAGCATGCACAGCAGGTACTCACATCCCCTTTTATTGTTGTCATGATGCAGAGGCCACCAGGGCTCAACCAGAGTCCTGTCTCAAGCACCCCCCTGATGACCCAGCCCCCTCCCCCACCGCACAGGCACCTGCAAGGCGTTCAGCAGCCCTACTCACCTCACGCCAGCTCAGAACCCCCCACAAGGCCACCCCCCGGGCTAGAGGGGCGCTTTGTGCACAGTCAGCAGCTCGGCCTGCAGCGTACACCAAGCAATAGCATGAGTCAGCAAGTGAGTGCAGCGAACCATAGACTAAACATCAGCTGGCAGAGTATCAATATTGTAGCATGTGTTGCAACAATGACAGCGACTTGACATTGCAGCTGAACGCCACGTGCATCAGAGACCCTGGCCTGATATATAGTAGCCTCTCAGCTATTGATACCGTCTAGGCAAGGAAAACGCAATGAAACTGTAACTCAAGGAGACCTGATGAACTCGCAGCCTGATAGCAGCTGCTGTATTGACGGGAGCTCAACGTGGGTGCGCAATTAAATCGGCGCTGTGGAGCAAGTGCGGGCTTCCCAACATGATGAACAGGACAAGCTCAATTTGAAGATAGAACAAGCTGAAGCTGCTGTGGCACATGCTCAGAAAGTGTATGATGAAGCAGAACCTGGCTCAGTCACAGACTCATGCCTTCAGCTTCTTTTGCCAGACAAGCTCTGTTGGCAGACAAAAAGGCTCTGGAGCAAGTGAGGGAAAAGGATTTACTGCAACAGCGGGCAGCAGTAGGTGCAGGTGATAACCATTCCTGATGTTTTTGGGATCTATAGAACGTTACATTGTGTTGCAGATCTGACTTACCTCTTCCATTTGAGGGAACTGTTCATTATCCGGCAGCACGCATTCTGGATCAGCTTATTGCCAAAAGCCAAGCTGTCATCTTTACATGTGCAGATGATCTAGAATCACTGGTTTGCAGTGCATTCTGCTTGTGTCACCCTGCCTTGCAGGCTCAGTTACACAGTATCAGCAAAGCAGAAGTGAATCAGATTCAGGAATGGTGGCAGCATACTGCTTGACAGCAGAGGTCTTGCTGGCTGGAAGCTGTGGAGGTTGCTCGACAGAATGACTATGAGGGTGTTGCTCTGAGGCTGCGAAAGCTGATGCAATGATGCCTTGAACCTTGTTGTGAACAACGGTACTACTAGTAATTGCACAGGCCTGGGGTGCTTATATAAGCAAGGGATTTCAGGACATTTCTGATCAGACTTGTTGCATGAACAGGGGAACGCTCAACTTTTGTGCAAGTTGCAAATAGTATAGAAGATTAGTGGGGTGTGCAACGGCAAACAGCTGAAACTATCAGATTGTGAGACTTTTGCCTTTGGCCCTCCGAAATTTGCATTGCTCTGGATATATATTCTAATAAGAGACTTTGTTGATTGTGCTGTACTGCTGTGTGACAAACCCTGCTAAACGTGGCCTTCCTCACACATTATATATGCTGCATCAGACAAAATTCCATGCATGAGAACTCTGCTGCATAGACAGGTTTCAACCAATAAAAGTAAACACGAGTTTGAGAAGCATTGTGGAAGACCGATGTTCTGTCCTGATGCAGCCTTCTTGCAACAACTACCAACTGTCCTTCACCTGGAGACTTTCTGCAATACCTCACACCAGATGGGCAGAAGATCTACATTCAGAGCGGTGAGCACACGGAGCTTCCAGCTAGGACACTGGCTGGCATCGCTCTTGCAGGCAGTTTGCGTGCAGAGGCAGGGCCAGCAGAGAGCTGTATCATACAACGCAGTGACCGGCCAGTGCTTCACCCAGCAGCAACGGCTCGAACCCAACCCGCGACACTGCGATCAGTTGGCATGCTGAAGGACCTCTGCGGCGACGCAGCCGCCAATACGCTTGTATACCAGCGCTTGAAGACCAGAAAGTCCGTGCATTCAGCAAGGACAGTCAGCAACAGGCCCCATGCAAGCAAAGCTGGACTTGTATGAAGTGCGTTATGCACAGATCAGCTGTCACACGGGTTACAGCTCATCTCTTTAAAGGTAGTTTACTTCAGACGTCCGAAGTGTTGCTGTTGCTGTTGTCCAACCGAGATGCAATGGCTTGTACCTACCGTTCAACTGCTTCATCAAAAGCTTTGACTGTTGCTATGTTTTTGTTTGACTACCCCGTGGTGAACAGCTGTTTCTTTTGTTGCCTGTCTTGTCCTGTTTGCATGGAGGCTATGTATTGCTGCTCTGCTATGCCTTGTGTGCCTGAATTGTTGAGGGGCAATTTTGCACCATTACCTGCAGACAAATCCGATTGGCACATTCATCAGTTTGTCAGGGTTCACATACCTTTGGACATTGCATCTAATGCCTCATAAGAAACGCAATGCGTTTAACGCATCAAATTTCTGGCGAATCCTGTTCAGACCTGTTTTTTTTTGGGTCACAAAACACAGGTCAACTTCCGACTTGTTTGACTGCCTCAATTTCTGACAGGCCTTGATCCCTGAGGGCTTCAATTGCTTCTGGGAGGTGCCTCTTTTTTGCCAGTTCAGACTTAGTGTTGACATAGTTCT
>JAABUK010005199.1_pt1 | contig 20519 bp, 21 predicted proteins | sample 5559141 | NCBI WGS metagenome assembly JAABUK01 (sample SAMN10711869, study PRJNA513367) | rock metagenome | isolation source: Antarctica rocks | place: Antarctica: Victoria Land, Pudding Butte nord | collected 2016-01-03 | reverse complement strand
CCAACTGGCTCGCCGTGCTTAGTGCTCTGTAGTCTTTATTTATTTTGCCATAAGTATACAATCCTGCACCAATTAATAAACTTGGGAAGCCTTGCCCTATCTGGTATAATCCTGTGTTTACGTTTGCTGGCAACCGGAAGAGACTTACATTTTTATCGCCCATTTTAAAATTAAGTAAATTTTTATTTTTTTCTTCCGCATGCAAATGAATGTTTTGCGAAAACTGAACAACCCCATCTGTAATAGCCTGATCTGAAACCAGCAAAACTGCGGTGCTTCCGGCTATCAGCAGCCATGGTTTTACACTTTCTTTTTTAAAAGCAGTTGAAGCAATACCACCAGCATCTTTTGGAAGATCGCGAATGAAACCGAATTGCCGGGGTTTGTTATATACAAGCATTTTTCCATTACCAATGTTGTATTGCATTTCGTCGCCTGTAACATTCTTTTTATTTGCAGTAATAAGGCTGTCGGCAGACTCATTTATTTGCGAATAACCTAAAGAATAATTACTGATTAAAAGGATAAGCAGCCATATTTTTTTAGACATGGAAGGGATAGTATTTGTCTGATTATTTAAAAAAATTAAACACACATTTATATGATAAAAAAATAAGAGTCTGCCTTAAAGGAAATAATAATTTAATCTGCCTCAACCGCAGGATCAGGATAATTTTTTAATGCATCATCTATTATCAATACCCAATCGCTTCCCCGGCCGATAGAAGAAGGCGTAAATCCTTTTTTGCCCGTATTATTAAATGCCGGTATTGAGATTGTTCTTCCATCCCGCGGGTTAAACCACCATGCAGCCAGATTGTTGCTTTTAATAACGGCTGTGTTTACAGTTGTTTTTGTACCGTAAGGAATATAAACCATCATAAAACTTTTATCATTAGCTACAGACGCAACCTTGTATTCTCCGCCTTCAGGATTATCGTTCATTATTACCGTTTGATCCGGTTCGAGCAATTGCCAGTTTCGTTTCTCAAACATCCTGCGCATCCATCCTACCTGGTATGAGCCGGGCTGATTTAAAGCAATTTTCCAGTTTGTTCTTGCATTGTTTACAGGTTGTCTTTTTTCGGTGTACATCTGCCATATATTATGGTTTCCATAGGTATGACCTGCTCCGCCTGAGAGCATATTCCAATACGCAGCAACCCTTGTATCAAAATCATCCATCCAGCCTTTTTCTGCGGGCTTAAACTGGTTGGGATGATCTTCGTACCGAGGCTCACCATCTATATGAGGCCGGGCTTTGGCTAAGCTTCTTGCTTTTATATTAAACTTATAGTCAGGAGCAGCAACTGCATGCCCGGTTTGAGACATATCAAAATCAATCCACGGATCATTGTCAAAAAAATCAAAAGAACTTTTTCCACCCTGCGGGTGAAAGGTAAAAAGATGAGTGCCATTATCACCTTTTTTCAATCCTTTGGCCATATTACGGATAATGGCATAATCTTCGGGTTCTTCCGGATCACGGTCACCACCCATTACCCAAACGACAGGTTTATTTTTGTACCGCCTGCCTAACCATTCTCCATAGATTTCAGCATTTGCAGCAGTAAATATTTCAGGCCCTGTTCCCCATTTTTTGTTCCACTTATCTCCCCATGTTGGTAAAAAGGCTACTATTAAACCAAGTTTTTCCGCTTCATCAACAACAAAGTCTACGTGTTTAAAATAAGCTTCGTTTGGTTTAGCAGGATTGTTGCCTGTTAAAGGTTTATCCCCATAAACATTCGGCGTATTTAATCCATCAAATTCTGCCAGTGCTACAGCCTGGATAACGGTAAACCCTTTGGCTGCACGATTTATAAGATACGTCACTGCTTCCTCCCTGGTTGACCTGTGAAACAGTTCCCATGCTGTATCTCCAAGCCAGAAAAACGGAGAGCCGTTTTTTCTGACAAGATGCCTTTTATCGGTACTGATACTTAGCTGGGCAAATGAAAAATGGACATACAGCATGGCGACAAGGATGCAAACCGTCTTTTTCATATAGAATAATGCTAAAAATTATTACCCAATATTATATTTTTTTATCGAATCTATCTTTAATCTCCTAAAAGTATTCCTTATTAAAAATACAGAAAGAGGTTTTGTAAATCATTAAGTGCTTTTGATAAGGCAGCATCTTGAATAATCTGTGTCTCTGTTAATAAATTTTAAAAAAAATTTCTGTAATTCATTTTTAAAAAGGCTGGCATAATAATTAAGTTAATCAAATTATTATCAAATTAAACAATAAGTTTATGAAAAAAATTACAGTTATGCTTGTGGTTTTAATGACTGCAGGCGCATTTGTGGGGAAAGCACAAATTCAACGGGGAAATGTATTGGTTGGCGGTGACCTTGCTGACTTTAAATTAGGCCTCAACAAAGGAAGTGAATTTTCAATGAGGGTAGACCCGAAAGCAGCATGGTTTATAAGAGACAATACTGCAATTGGTGCTTATGTAGACCTTGGGCTTAGTACGGGGCATAATTCTGGTACAAACGTAGCTTATGGAGTAGGTGCATTAGGACGTGAATATTTGGGAGGAAACGCTTTAAATGTTCTAAAGCATACGCGTTTTTTTGCTGAAGCTAATGTAGGAATTGAAGGGGTGAATTATTCCGGCGGTGAGTCCACAAATGGTCTTGGCATTGGCTTTGGCCCCGGAATCGCTTATTTCGTAACACCTAATATCGGACTTGAAGGATTACTGAAATACCAGGGCATTCTTGGTTTTGGAACCGCTGCTACAACAAGCAATTTAAATCTTAATGTAGGTTTCCAGATTTACTTACCAGGACGCGGTACAATAAGAAATACTAAAAGAGATATTCAATAAGTTTTTACTTTTTTATTTTATTAAGAAAACCGTCTCAATGTTTGAGGCGGTTTTTTTATCTATTTTTATTAATATTATAGGCGCATAAGCAACACGTACATCAACAAACTTCTCAGGCTTACAACCCATTTTTATCTGCCAGATAGATCAGCGCTGCCATATTTATAGCGCCAAGCAAAAGCTCTCTTTTATTTACTGCCTCAAATACATCACTACGTGAATGATGCAGATCAAAATAACGTTGGTTATCGGGATTATAACCAGCAACGGGCGTATTTAAATTTTCCTTTAAAGGGTCAATATCAGTACCACCAAAACCTTTGATGAGTGCCGATGCACCATACGGCTCAAATAAAGTTTTCCATGCCTTTACCTTTTCCAATTTTTCATCATTTATAGTAAATGAAAAACCTCTTGGGGTAAAACCCCCTTCATCACTTTCAAGCGCAAAAACCTGGTTTTCATTTTTTGCTTTAGCTGCCTCTGCATATTTAAGTCCGCCGCGGTTACCGTTTTCTTCATTGGCGAAAAGAACAAAGCGAATAGTTTTTTTGGGTTTATAACCAAGAGTTTTTAACACCCGTAACACCTCCATCGTTTGTACGACACCTGTTCCGTCGTCGTGTGCGCCTTCATTCACATCCCAGCTATCGAGGTGACCGCCGACAGTTATAAAATTATTAGCTTCGGTTCCTTTCAATTCGCCAATCACATTATGCCCTGTTGTATCAGGCAAAAAATGACCGAAAGTAAAAAAAGACAGTTTTACATTTTTATGTTCTTTGCAGGTTTGCCATAAATAGTCTGCGTCTTTCAAACCTAATGCAGCAGCGGGAATTTTAGGAAATGAATCATTATATCTCATAGCGCCGGTGTGTGGATTATTATCCGTAGATTCGGTCATAGAACGTATCACAACTCCCGCTGCGCCGTATTTTGCTGCGCGGCTTGCGCCTGTGTAGCGGTAAATACCTGACTCTCCGTAAGCCTTTCCCGGCACTATGTAAGTAGGATTAAAGGGATAATTGTAAAAAACGATTTTACCTTTTACTTCGTCTTTTCTTTTTTCAAGTTCATCAAAAGATGAAATGGCAATAACATCTGCTGTTACTCCTTTTTTACCAGTGCCGATCGAGTTGCCAAGAGCAAGCGCGTCTAAACTGCGTTTTTGTATTTTATTATCAATTGAAACAATTTCAGCTTTATCCGAACCGCCTCTTACCCAATGCGGAACCATACATTCCTGCAAATAAACTGTATCTGCCCCTGACTCGTGCATAGTTACTGCACCCCATTTTTCTGCTTTTACCATTTGCGGTGATCCTGCAAGGCGTCCGCCAATTTGCTTTGTCAGGTAATGAAGGTTTTCATACGCTTTTCCGTTTACCAAAATTTCATCGGCGATCTTTCTTATAAATATCGAGTCTTCAGTTTGTGCGGAAAGTAAAAGAGGGAAAAAGGTAACTGCAACTAATAATTTTATCATGTAGAAACTTTTAGCGGCAATTTAAGTAATTGTTATGTGATACAGAGTATTGCAAAGAGAAATAAACCAATACAAAATTTTATTGTTACTTAGCAAATAATTGCTGCGGAAGAAGGTTTGCATACAGACAACTGATGAAGTAAATTATACTGTACAAGTGTGCGACGCAACTAAAGCTGAAGAATGAACTGCTGCCGGTAACATAAAAAAACAAAACATAAAAATGCGTATAGGTATTGTTTGCTACCCCACATTCGGGGGAAGTGGTGTCTTAGCCACCGAATTAGGAAAGGCACTTGCAGATAAAGGTCATTCTGTGCACTTTATTACTTACCAGCAACCGGTACGGCTGAATGTATTCAGCGCAAATATTTATTATCATGAAGTGCGCGTGCCCACCTATCCGCTGTTTGATTATCCGCCGTACGAAGTGGCGTTGTCAAGCACAATGGTAGATGTAATATTACATCACAATCTCGACCTTTTGCACGTGCATTATGCGATACCGCATGCCTCTGCTGCCTATATGGCAAAACAGATTGTTGCAAAAGTCGGGAGAAATATTCCGGTAATTACTACGCTGCACGGTACAGACATAACCTTGGTTGGTAAAGACAAAACGTATGCGCCTGTCGTTACTTTCAGCATTAATGAAAGCGACGCTATAACTGCCGTTAGTGATAACCTTAGAATGGAAACATACCGGTCTTTTGCTATAACAAAAGAGATAGAAGTGATACATAATTTTGTGGATGTGGCAAGGTTCAGCAAAAAACCGATTGATGCATTCAGGCGGGTAATTGCGCCTGACGGCGAAAGAATACTGGTGCATGCCTCTAACTTCAGAAAAATAAAAAGAGTGCAGGATGTGGTAAAGATTTTTGCTGAAGTAAAAAAACAAATGCCCGCAAAATTACTGATGGTGGGTGACGGACCTGAACGGCCGGTAATGGAAGACCTGGTAAAGAATTACGGTCTCACTGATGACGTACGTTTCTTAGGCAAGCAGGAACAAATGGAAGAAATCTTAGTGGTAAGTGACCTGTTTGTTTTACCTTCCGAATATGAAAGCTTCGGGCTTGCAGCCCTGGAAGCTATGGCAGCAAGCATGCCGGTAATAAGCACTAACGCAGGAGGTTTACCTGAAGTAAATATTAACGGAAAAACCGGTTACCTTTCAGACGTGGGAGATGTGGAAGATATGAGCAGAAATGCAATAAAAATTTTAGGTGAGGATGCAACCCTTGCCGCTTTTAAAAAGAATGCTTTTGAGCAGGCATGCCGATTTGATATTCATAACATTGTTCCGGTTTACGAAAAGTTATACAGCCGGTTCTGCAGTATGAACTGCGAAGAACTGAAGACTAACCACATAGGCACATAAGGCACATAGATATTTTCGCACTGATTTTGCAAGTTTCGCTGATCAATCAAATCTTTATCCCATAATTCCCAAAAATCTCATAAATCCCAGTTCAGACAAAAATCCAGGTTCAGGCATTACTTTCTCTTCAGCCATTGCTCAGGATTAAGAAAAACACTTTTATCATTAATAACCATAAATAATACTTCACCTTCGCCTGCATCGTTTGCGGCAGCCCGTCCTACTACAGTGCCTGATCTTACCTGTTGATTTTGACTGACATTAGCAGACGATAAATGGCTGTATGTAGTAAAATATTTACCATGCCTGATGGTTACGGCCTGCTCGCCTCCCAAATCGTATACAGACGAAACATCCCCATCTGCGATTGCTTTTACAGCAGCGCCTACAGGTACTGATATATATAAACCATCACTCCTGCCTTTTAACACAGTGCCGGGAATTGTATAAGAACCGAAGTGTATGGTAGGAGTGCCGGCATCAACAGGCCATGGCAGCCTTCCTCTCGCGGTTTCAAAATTTATAGACAATGCTCTTCCTTCATCTGTGCTTTCAAAATCACTATATGCTCTGTCTGTTTTAGTTTTTATAGTGGCAGCAGGGCTTGCAGGTTCTTCATCGGCAGTAGCTGCAGGTGCAGTAGCTGCAGGTTTATTAGTAGCTGTGTTGTTAGCAGCCTGGCTTTGCTGTTCTTTTTGCTGCTGTAGCTTCTCCAGGCGCCGCTGCTCTGCTAATTTTCTTTTTCTCTCTTCTTCTGCAACTCTTTTTGCCCTGGCAACAGCTTCTGCTTTTTTCCTGGCTTCTGCAAGCTCACGCCTGATAATGGCTGTTATAGCGCTTTGCATTTGCCGGCGGTCGTTTTCTCTTTTTTTAATTTGAGAAGCCAGATCTTTTTCCTGGCTTTTAAGTTTATTTACCTCGCTGTTTTGTTCTTTCTTATCTGACTCAAGGTCTGTCAATTGTTTATTCTGATCCTGCAACGCAAGGTTTTTTTCGAGTTTGCTATTGTTTAAGCTGGCAATTTTCTGGCTTATAAGTTCCTGCGTTTTTACAATATTATCAACCTGTTGCTCGCGGTATTGGCGGTAACTTCTGAGATAGGTTATGCGTTTTACGGCATCATTAAAAGTTGCGGCTGAAAATATGAAATTGAGATAATCATAATTACTCCTGTTTTTGAATGCAAAAACAAGGCTTTTAGCATACTCCTGTTTCAAAGTGTCAAGTTGTATTTTTAACTTGTTAATTTCGGCAGTATTAACACTTATATTATTATCAAGTATGCGCATGTCTTTATTGATATTTTGTATCAATTCTTCACGTGCATTAATCTTTCTTTTGACCAGGTTATAATTTGCCAGTGATTTATTTTTGCTGCTGCGAATGGTCTTCAGCGTTTGGTTTAAATCTTTGATCTCTTTCAGCAAATCCTGTTGTTTTCGCTGCAATTCCTCTTTTGTTTCCTGGGCAAACAAAACCAGCGTAAATGAGGAGAAAAGAACAAGGAAAAATATTTTTCTTAACATGCCTGTTTTTATTTCAAATTAAAGTAAAATAAACACTTTTACATTACAGCCTTTTATAATTTCCTGGTATGTTAAACGGGAACGTTACCGGCTGATTAAATGTATATTGTTTAAAATTAAGATTTATGTTAAGTTTTGATTCATCTGTTAAGGAAATTTTTCTTTCAGTTGAAAATGGAACACCTGAACTGTTATTGTAGCCGCTATATTCAATGTCGCATTTCCTGTTTATATGATTAATATCGTCAAGCTTACTTTCGACTAATTTATAATCATTATTATTAATAATGGCAAGATGCTTAAAAATCCTGCCTGTCATTACTATTTGTAAATGAGTGCTGTCCGATGTATAAGAATTGATATTGCTGTCAATAAAAACAGGATTCCCAACTATCATATCCTGCAAAGCAGCAAAATCAAACGGAATGCCTGTAACCTGCTGCAGAAAGTTAATGCTTCTGTATTGAATACTCTTTTTTAGAACATTTATAACTTTGACACTATCCCTGGTTATTAAAATCCTGAAACCTTCTATGCCAAATGGGCCGCGTAAAGAAAGCCACATAACTGAGTCTTTTTTCAATCGTATGTAGGCAGTAGCTTCCTCATTTTCTTCTTTGCTGCTGTAAGCTGCTTTCACTTTTGCAGTAAACGTTGTAAAATTGATTTTATTCTTTATAACCTTATTATAAATGTCTTTTATAAATCTTGCTGAATCTGCTGTTTTATTGTCTTTAACTGCAACAACTGCAGTTGTATCAACCTTCGAAATAACTGCAGCAGTTTTTTGAATATTTTTTGAAGGCCTGCAGGCTAACATCATAAGTGAAAGAGAGATAAATACGGTTGCAATTTTCATATTCTTTTTTTACTGCTTTCCTGTGTGCCCAAAACCGCCTTCACCTCTTGCGGTGGCATTTATTTCATTTACCTGGTTTAATAGTACCTTTTCAACTTTTTGAATCACCATTTGTGCAATCCGGTCTCCCGGATGAATAATTTGCGGCTCATTTGATAAATTTATCAATATTACTTTCAGCTCGCCACGATAATCTGCATCTACGGTGCCGGGGCTGTTAAGACAGGTGATGCCATGTTTTGCAGCCAGCCCGCTTCGCGGACGAACCTGTGCTTCATAATTCAATGGCAATTCAATAAATAATCCCGTCGGCACCAGCATTCTTTCAAGCGGCCGGAGAGTAAAACTGCTTTCAATATCAGCCCTCAAATCCATGCCCGAAGAACCTTCGGTTGCATAAGAAGGCAACGGGTTGGCTGAACGATTGATTATCTTAACTGTAAGCTGGTCCACTATAGCAAATGTAATTATTGAGGTGAAGGGAAGATTACTAAGTTTTACAGGAGTTTGTTAAAAAACAGCCTTTTGAAGCAAAACGGTTGCATAAGCAACAAGGCCTTCCTGCCTGCCGACAAAACCCATCGTCTCGGCAGTAGTAGCTTTTATGGAAATATCTTTTTCGGTAACCTCGAGAATAGCCGCAATTACCTGCTGCATCTTGCTTACATATGGTTTTATTTTTGGCGCTTCCAGGCAAAGTGTCGTGTCTGCATTTACCAGTGTGTATCCTTCGTTTTTAATTAAAGCATAGGAGCGCTGTAATAGTATTTTACTGTCCATATTTTTAAATTCAGAAGAAGTATCAGGAAAATGAGTACCAATATCTCCAAGGCCCAAAGCACCCAGCAATGCATCACAAATTGCATGTAGCAAAACATCTGCATCACTATGGCCTAAAGCTCCTTTAGTGTGCGGAATTAAAACGCCGCCTAACCAAAGTTCTCTTCCTTCTGTCAACTGGTGAAAGTCAATGCCCGAACCTATTCTGTACATATCGCAGGTTTATTTGGATTATTTTTATGATTTCACAGATTTGTATTGAAGGTTTTATTTATGCTATGACTAAAGTTTCAATAATTAATGTGATTAGCATTTTTCTCTCTTTTCCCTTTAGGTCAATGTCATTTATTTAATCATAAAAATCGTTGAAACGATTTTTGTTTTGAAAGCTTTTTTCATAGCCCACGGTTTAAACCGTGGGCTATGAAAAGGTATTTTTATGATTAACGGCTTCAGCCGTTTCTTAACTCAATGACATTTCCGTTTAGGGTCAGGGCAAAAAAAAGCGAAGGTAATGCTCCTTTGCTTTTTTCGTAAACATTAGTTACAGAAATAAATGCAGTTGCAAATGATTTGAATTTTTGTCTTAATTCTATAATTCTAAAAAGAATATGCTTTAATTCTAAATAACTTTTTTTAGCACTTTTATATTCAAATCTTTTATACTCAAGCCGTAAGGCTTCGTTATTGCAGCGGGACTCCGCCCGCTTGTTTCAGAAACTGCTGCGCATGTTTCTGAATGTCGGCGCCTTCGCTTGCCATCCAACCGGCTGATGTCCCTTATGCAATAACTGTTGTCAGGCATATGATGAAAAACTATTGTCAGGCAGATAATAAGACATTTAAAGCAGAGACGATTATAATCGTTAATTAAAAATCAGGATAATAAACCTTAACTAAAAAAAGACCGTGGGCCGGAGTTGCAAAATTAGCTTTTGTGCAGTCTTTTGAATGAATAATGCTTTCAAAGTTTGCTATTGATATTTTTTTGCGGGCTGCCAGTAACATCGTTCCTACCAGGCCACGAACCATTCCGCGCAGAAAGCGATTTGCTTTTACTGTATAAATCAACGTATTATTTTCAACAATCCATTCACTTGTAACAATATTGCATGTATGCGTAAAAACTTGTGTATTGCGTTTGGAGAAAGCGGTGTAGTCAGTATAATTATATAAAATAGCTGAAACTTTCTTCAAAAGTTCCATATCTGTCAAGTATGGATAATACCATGAAGTATCTGTTGTAAAAGGATTTTTATCCAAAGAAATGAAATATTTATATTCTCTTGCGGTAGCTGAAAAGCGGCAGTGAGTATTTTCAGGAACAGGAAAAATAGATTTTATAACTATGTCTTTGGGCAGTAAAGCATTGATATTATAAATGACAGCAGGATTATATGCTGTTTCAAGATCGAGATGAAAAAAGTTTTGCAAGGCATGTACACCGGCATCTGTCCGGGAGGAACCTGTTAAACTAACAGGAGACCGAAAAACGATTGCAAGCACCTTTTCTACCTCGCCCTGAATAGTAATAGCATTATGTTGTACCTGGAATCCTGCATAATTTGTTCCTTTGTAACTTACTTCAATAAAATACCTCATCTGCTTTATTTAACGCTTGCAATATTATTGAAGCATTGCTTTAAACCGATTGACAAATGCAGGATCAATAAACTCTGACTGCAGCGTAGAATATTCTGATACGTCAGACGCAGAATTATAAGAAGCGTTGATGAAGTTATACCTTCCTTCGTCCGATAGAAATAAAGTAGACAACTTTTTAATCTGGCTTGTTGTAAGGCATTTATTGCGATAAAGTTTTTTTGCCTCGTTAATCATTTTCTCGTCTGACGCCTGCATAGCCATCTTTCTTCTCACACGGATAAAGTCTTCGTCTGTTGCTATATTTTTACATTTACTGTTTGTAATCGCGGCGGTATTATTATCCACGACTGCAGTCGCTGCATCAGTTTTAGATTTATCCGGGTTTATATCCAAAAACTTCAAACTGTCTCTTGCTGCTGCCACGTTTTCAGAGGCGACAGGTTTTGATGAAGCATCTGTATTTCCAGCGTTACTTGTTTCCGAAGACGAGACGCTGTTTTCAATATTTGAAGATGATTTTGCAGAAGGAATGATGATATGTATAGTATCACTGTTTTTTCCATTATCATCTTTGTAAACTAAGTGCATGCCATCTTCATCCTTACTTTCCGAGACCTTTTTTACATCTGTTATAGCGAAATTATCATCTGCTTTAGTTAGGGCATTACTTTTCGCAGCTTCCTGTTCGTTTGACTTGTCATTTGTTACTGCCTGTTCAGTTGCCAGAGTATCTGCGGCTTTTTTCCTTTTAGCTACTGTTTCTTTACTCTTCTTGTCAAATGAAATTAAAGGTTCAAAATCATCTTTTGGCTGTTCTTTTTCACTGATCGCTTTAGCTACTTCATTTGATGGGCTGCTTCCTGCCATCGTTACATTCAGTGACTGAAGATTGAAAAGGCCCCAACCCTTTTCACCCAAATTTTTTAAATTAAACCCCAGGTCTTTTTTATCAATTACAAATTCAAAACTTTGTTCAGGAAATGCATTTTTTGCGAAGCCGACAGAAAAATTATAATTGCCGTCAGCAAGTGCAGGAATAATCATATAGCCGCTTGCAGCAGAGCTGTACAACTTTCCATTAAGGGAAACATAAAAAGGCAGGTTATTATCAGATTGAATAAAAACAAAATGCTTTTCCTGCGCCAGCAGACCGGATAAACAAAAACAAAGGAAAAATACAGTTAAGAAATATTTCATCTGGTAAATTTTGAAAAGGGTTTAATTTCTTTATAAAACAAAGCTAAATGAAAGTGAGCGTTTATATAATAATGCACGATTTAATACTTCTGCAAAACCTCTTCCATCAAAAACAATGCAGCGGATGTAACTTTAGTTATATTTTTAACGGAAGATGAAATTTTAACGCTGCAGGCTTTGGTGATTTTTCTGAAAACGCTCAACATAATTACGAGGATATGGTAAAAAGGAAATCGAAAACCTGAGATTATTAAGACCGGTTATGAGAAAGCAGGAGTTTTTAGCGCTGGATATAAAATCGTGTCATTATTCTCTTTGCTGCCCAAAAGAACATTTTTAAGTGTGCTCCTGACTTATCTTTGGTTACAACCCGTTCAAATATGAATCTTGAATTTAATAAGAATGAAGATGCTATGAAAATGGCAATAAGCAATGTTGAGCAGCATTATGAACAGATAAAGCTGGCCGGGGGAAGAAAATCAATTGAAAAACAACATGAAAAAAACAAACTAACTGCACGCGAAAGGATTTCTTATTTAACAGACGCTGAAAAGCCTTTTATAGAAATCGGAGCATTTGCAGGTTTTGAAATGTATGAAGAACAAGGTGGATGTCCCGCGGGCGGTACAGTTGCCGGAATGGGTTATGTAAGCGGAAGACAATGTATAATTGTCGCAAATGACCAGACGGTAAAGGCAGGAGCATGGTTTCCTATAACAGGTAAGAAAAATTTGAGAATGCAGGAAATAGCAATGGAAAACCATCTTCCCATAGTTTACCTGGTAGACAGCGCTGGTGTTTTTTTGCCTTTGCAGGATGAGATATTTCCGGATAAAGAACATTTTGGAAGAATATTCAGAAATAATGCAAGAATGAGTGCAATGGGCATAACGCAGATTGCAGCAGTGATGGGCCCTTGCGTAGCCGGAGGCGCCTACTTACCAATTATGAGCGATGAAACTTTAATGGTAGAAGGCAACGGCAGTATTTATCTTGCGGGCCCTTACCTGGTAAAAGCAGCCATCGGTGAAGACGTAGACGCAGAAACATTAGGCGGAGCAGCAACCCACAACGAAATCAGCGGAATAGCAGACTATAAATTTTCTACAGAACAGGAATGTCTGGACCAGGTAAAGAAAATAATAAGTAAAATAGCAGCACCTCAAACTGCAGGCTTTAACCGGGCAGTTTCTGTAGCACCAAAAAAAGACCCGAAAGAAATCTACGGAATTTTCTCTGCAGGAAAGCCTTATAATATGCTTGAAATAATTGAACGAATTGTGGACGACAGCGAATTTGAGCAATTTAAAGAGCATTATGGAAAAACGATACTCTGCGGCTACGCAAGGATTGACGGATGGGCAGCCGGTATCGTGGCAAACCAACGGCTTGTAATAAAAAGTAAAAAGGGTGAAATGCAAATGGGCGGAGTCATTTACAATGACAGCGCTGACAAAGCAGCAAGGTTTATTATGAATTGCAATCAAAAGAAAATCCCACTTATTTTTCTGCACGATGTTACCGGCTTTATGGTTGGCAGCAGAAGTGAGCAGTCTGGCATCATAAAAGACGGAGCCAAAATGGTAAATGCGGTTGCCAATTCTGTTGTTCCTAAAATCAGCATTGTTATTGGCAACAGCTATGGCGCAGGCAACTATGCTATGTGCGGTAAAGCATATGATCCCAGGTTTTTGTATGCATGGCCGACTGCTAAAATTGCAGTGATGGGCGGAGAGCAGGCAGCCAAAACCATGTTGCAGATACAGGTAGCCGGAATGAAAGCCAAAGGGCAGCAAGTCAGTCTTGAAGAAGAACATGAATTGCTAAGTAAGCTAAAAGGGCAATACGACAGGCAAACAACTGCATACTATGCTGCTGCGCGTCTTTGGGTAGATGAAATAATTGACCCGCTTGATACACGGAAAGTGATTGCGGAAGGAATTGCTGCTGCAAATCACCAACCATCTATGGCAGATTTTAATCTGGGATTATTGCAGGTGTAAAGGTTTTTAACCACCGGGAAAAACTAAGATTAAACACATAGAAAACAAAAGAAGATTAATAATATAATTTTTAGTTCTTCGTGTGGTCTTCATTTTTATAGTTCTTTTGCTAAAGTTTTGAAAGCAATAATACTATAAATCATAAATTATGTCCACTCCACTTACCATATACCAGGTTGACGCTTTTACCTCTCATCTCTTTGGAGGTAACCCTGCCGCTGTTTGCCCTTTAGAAGAATGGCTGCCCGATGAATTAATGCAAAAGCTTGCTGCCGAAAATAATCTTAGCGAGACAGCTTTCTTTGTTAAAGAAGGCGAAGGCTATCAGTTGCGTTGGTTTACGCCCGAGTATGAAATAGACCTGTGTGGCCATGCTACTTTGGCTTCAGCTTTTGTTCTTTTTAATCAGCTTAACTATTCTGCTGAAACCATACATTTTCAGACTAAAAGCGGGAAACTTCTTGTAAGAAAAAAGGGAGATTTAATTGAATTAAACTTTCCCAGCCGGATGCCGCAACCTTGCGAAGCACCGGAAGCATTATTGAAAGGTGTAAACTTTCCTCCTGATAAAATACTTAAGTCAAGAGATTATTTTTTAGTGTATGAAGATGAAGCATTGATTAAACAAATTATTCCTGATTTTCAATATTTAAACCAGCTTGATACTATTGGAGTAATTGTAACTGCTGCTTCGAAAGAAGTGGATTTTGTATCAAGATTTTTTGTTCCCAACAGCGTTATTGGCGAAGATCCTGTAACCGGTTCGGCACATTGCAACCTCATTCCTTATTGGGCTAAAGAGTTGAATAAGACAACCCTTACTGCCAAACAATTATCAGCAAGAGAAGGCGAATTATTTTGCGAAGACAAAGGCGACCGCGTAACAATGGCAGGAAATGCTGTTTTATACTTAAAAGGAGAATATTACTTGTAATATGGCATTTGACAGTCCCCAACTTATTATTTATACAGATGGCTCCAGTCGTGGCAATCCTGGCCCGGGCGGCTTTGGAGCAATCTTACTGTACGGCGATAAACGAAAAGAAATCTCAGGCGGTTATCGAAAAACGACCAATAACCGTATGGAATTGCTTGGCGTAATTACAGCGCTTGAAAGCCTTACCAAAAAAAATATTCCATTAACTGTTTTTTCTGATAGTCAATATGTTGTAAGGGCTGTTCAGGAAAAATGGCTTGACAAATGGGTGCGGACAAACTTTGCCGGAGGCAAAAAAAACAAAGACTTATGGATGCGTTATTATAAGCTGGCCAAAGATTACGAGGTAACTTTTAAATGGGTAAAAGGTCATGCAGACAATCCGCTAAATAACCGCTGCGATGAATTAGCAACCACTGCTGCTGATGGAAAAAATTTATTGATTGATGAAGGCTATGAGAGAGGAGATGCCGAAATAGACTTTTCCAGTTAAGTTTTTGTCCAACGCCTGATAAATTTAATATTAAAACTCAAGCCACTTTGCGTTATTGCAACAGGACTTCACGCGCTTGTTTCTGCACCTGCTTCTCATGTTTCAGAATTTTTTGGCCTTCGCCGGAAACCTATCCGACTGATGTTCCTTATACAATAACTGTTGCCAAGATAAAGAATATTAAGTTTTCGTATTGCCGATGTTGGGGGTATTGGCACTACAAAAGTTACTAAAGATATATTGTTTACAAGATGTTCAAAGCTTAATTAGAACTCCGCATTGATGGCGCGCATGTTGTGTGTTCGTGCGTCTTTGTAAAGTTAAAGCTGTACAGATAAATGTAAACGACCTCCAAAGCCTTCATTAATAATCCGCATAAGGGTTGAAAGCCTTATGTCACTTGCATTGTTTTCAATTCGTGAAATGTAAGATTTAGTTGTTCCGCATTTAGCAGCAAGTTGTTCCTGTGTTAAATTATTTTTCTCCCGCATTTCCTGAATGAGTACTCCTAACTTGAATGCCTCAAATTCCTGCTCGTACGCCTCCCGCTTTTTTGTTCCTCTCTTACTATACTGCTGGTCAAGATGGTCTTCAAAGGAGATAAGATTTTTATTGTTATTGATTTTCTTTTTCATTGAAATATTCCTTTTTTAATTTTTCTGCTAATTCAATTTCATTTTTTGGTGTCTTTTGGGACTTCTTAATAAAGCCGTTTAAAAGGATTACTAAATTTCCTTCGTCAAAGAAACTGAACACTCTGAAGATGTTACTGCCTACCTCAACTCTGATTTCAAAAAGTCCGTCTGTGCCCTCCATGTGACTGAAATACTTTTTAGGAACCATTTCTATTGTCATTATCAGTTCAATTGTCCAGTTAAGTTTTTTCTGAACTACAGAGGTCTGCTTTTTATAGAAGTCAAGGTAGTAATGCTTATAGAAATAAATGTTCCTTTTAAAGTTTTCCTTCACAAGAACAAAGTTAGCTGATTAGGAAACAAATTCAAGGTTTCCTTTCCAAAGTTTTCTGAGATGCGAGATTCAAAAAGGCATGACAAACAACACAACTATTAGTGCTAAATTTTGGCAATACATCATCCTGAATTATACTTAACCCGAATAAAACTATTCGGGTTAAAGCAAATTAATATGCAGTGCGCTAAAATTCTTTAAAGATGAAATCTTTAAATCTGCTATGCTCCACTTTTCATCTTTCTGCTGGCTGTACGCTGGCACAACAACACATTTCATTCTTGCCGCTTTTGCAGCAATCAATCCGTTTACAGAGTCTTCAAAACAGACACAGTCGAGCGGGGAAGATTGCAACGCGCTGGCACAATCAAGATAAACCTGCGGATGAGGTTTGCCATGATGCAGTTTTTCTGCGGATGTCATTGCCTGTATATATTTTTCTATGTTTAACAGGTTTATAACCGCATGTGCAACACTCAGCGGAGAAGAAGTCGCCAACCCGATTTTAAAATTTCTTTGCCGAAAAAAATCAAGAATATACTCAAGACCAGGCATCGCTACGCCTTTTAGGCGTATTTTTTCTATTACAAGGTCTGTTATTTTTTCCGACACTTTTTCAAGTTTTGCACTATCAAATGTATAGTCGCGCAGCCACCACGAAACAAACTCAATTGTACGCAATCCTGTGGTTGATGCAAAATCTGCCACAGACATTTTCTTTCCGTAATATGCAAAAACTTCGGTTGCTGCTTCGGTCCACAAAGGCTCACTGTCTATAAGCAACCCATCCATATCAAAAATAACTGTATTTAAATCCATTATTTATTTATTGGTCGCGAAGATAGTGTCAGCATATTTTACAATAGTGCAGATAAAAAATATAAAACATGGATTAAAGTTTTTGAAACGTTCATACTATTGTAAAGCAAACACTACATTCACTTCAAACCGGAGCTTCATTTTTTTAAAATCAATATTCGGTGCCTGTTCATTTCCGTTATCCATATTTTCTGCTGCCATTTTCACCATCCTGTTCGCAAATATTGGCTGGGGATACACACTTATTTCATTCGGTTCATTTATAGTTAGCGCCTGACCTGCTTTTTCGTTGATACCCTCAGCAAGATAGGCAGCTTTCTCTTTTGCTGATTTTACCGCCTGTATCTTCAATTGCTTTTTAAATTCCTGTATTTTGCTATGGCTTACTTTTGAGATAAAAAAACTTTTCGTAGCCTCATCATCTAACTTTTGCACCAGTTCGTCCAACTTTTTTGTGGTGGCTAACTTAACCTCGTACGTAATGCTTGCTTTCAGATCCGGGTTTTTCTTTTTGTTTTTTTTGTACAGCCAGAAGTTTCCATCCCAGCCCTGGTAACCTTGCACATTGATGTCGCTTTCATTAAGACCTGTGCTTAAAGCTGCTTTCAGAAAAACATTTTTTATTGCATCAATATCCACTTTTCCCCCGCCTTTTTTATCGTATTCTCTTAGTTCTACCTGTACATAAATTTCATCTGGCACTACTTCCATCTCGGCAATGCCTGATACATTAATTGTCTTTTGCTTTATGGTCGTTTCCTGGCTTATTGAACGTATGCTTAATAAACTGAAAAATACAACCATGCCTGTCAAAATTCTTTTCATAACTTTATTTTAAAATAAGGATTAAATATTGGATATGATTACACAAAAGTAATTTTAATAAATTCAGTTCTTAACATTGCGTTTACATTCGTTATTTTGCACTGCCTGATTGCGGTGCCTAAATGAACTATATGAGTAAACTGGTCGAAAAATTGAAACATGTCAGAATAGTACGCGCCATAGTTTATGCTATTGTTGGCGTATTCTCGTACCCAATGCTGGCGATTGTAAACAAACTTAAAATTGAGGGGACGGAAAACATAGAAAACCTTCCTAAAAGTAATGTATTGTTTGTAAGCAATCACCAGACATATTTTGCCGATGTCATTACTTTTCTGCATATTTTTTGTGCAGTGAAATGGCACAGGCGTAATAAACTTGGGTTTCCAATCTATTTATTAAATCCTTTTACAAATGTCTGCTATGTAGCCGCTGAAGAAACGATGAAAGGAAGCCTGATAAGCAATTTTTTTACACTTGCCGGGGCGCTTACCGTAAAGAGAACCTGGAAGACAGATGGTACAGAAGTAAGGCGTGGCCTTGACCCGTCAGATACAAGAAAGATTGAACGTGCCTTGCACTCAAGCTGGATAATTACTTTTCCGCAGGGCACAACCAAACCTTTTGCTCCCGCAAGAAAAGGTACAGCGTACATAATCAAAAATCATCGCCCTATAGTGGTTCCGGTAGTAATTAATGGTTTTTGGAGAGCTTTTAATAAAAAAGGATTGGCTTTTAAAAAGAAAGGCACATTGCTTACTGTAAGAATAAAAGAACCTTTGGTAATTGATTACGATCAACCGGTGGATGTAATACTGGAACAGGTAATGGACTCAATTGAACAAAGTAAGAAATTTATGCTAAAAGGCAATCATCATTCAGTGAAAGTGCCTGATACCAAGAAACAAGATAAAAAAGAATCGGTTTAATCAGTCTTTTATAAACAAAGCTTTTAATTCACTTGCATCCTGGGCCATCATTTTTCCGGCAAGTATAAGTCTTAGCTGTCTTCTTCTTAATGCACTTTCATACAATAATTTTTCTTCTTCAGTTTCTGTTATCAAAGGTTGAACAGGTCTTGGTTTTCCTGCAGGATCAAGTGCGACAAATGTAAAATATGCTTCATTGCTTTCGTAGCGGTATTGATGCACTATATCTTCGCCCCACACTTTTAAATGAACTTCCATAGATGTATTAAATGCCCTGGATACTTTTGCCTCGATATGCACAACATTGCCCAGCTTGATGGCATTTTTAAAACTCAGATTATCTACACTTGCCGTCATGCAGGGAAAGTTGCAATGCCTCGCCGCAGACATGCTTGCTGCTATATCCATCCAGTACATAAGGCGTCCGCCCATTAAGTTGCCAAAAGTATTTGTGTCATTAGGTAACACAAATTCATTCATAATGATAAAACTTTCACCTGCTTTCCTTCCTTCCATTAAAAAAAATTTTGGCTAAGATAGTTGAATAAAGGTGAGACGATAGCGAGGAATGCAATTAGGATATAGTATGTTTGAAAAAACACTGTGAAGCAGAAGTAATTGGCCAATTTAAGAGTTAGAGATATTTGGCTTGTAAAATATTTTTCGTATTTTCTGCTGTTTTGATAAAGGAAGAATTATTGTACTTTTTAACTGCTTTCAACGAAAATCTCAAAAAACATCACAAGCAGAAGTTGAACTGGCAATTAAATTAATGAACGAATATCTTGAAAGCAAATAAATAAGAATGGAAACTAAAAAAAATATTACCACTTTTGATGAACACTTAACCATGCGTTATGGTAATTGTGGAACAGAGAAAAGAACAAAGTTTGAAATAAAAGCAAAAGCTTTTCTTATTGGCGAAGTAATTAAAGAAGAAAGGCGGATGGCAAAAATGACACAGCAACAGTTGGCAGAAAGAATTGGAGCAAAGAAAAGTTTTATATCAAGAATTGAAAACGGACAAAGCGATATTCAGCTTTCAACACTTTACAGACTAATAGAATTTGGCTTAGGCAAAAAAATTGAGCTGACAATTCGCTGAGAGGCACAAGCAGCATGCGACAACAACCTATAAATAAACTCGACCAAACTACCATTGCACCCTCAAAAACGGATTGTGTTTTTTCTCATACCCAATAGTTGTAGTGTCCCCATGGCCGGGATATACTGTTACATCATCCGGCAAAACAAATAATTGATTTTGTATGCTTTCTATCAGTGCAGCATGATCTCCTCCGGGAAGATCAGTGCGCCCGATACTTTCTCTGAATAATACATCGCCGCCAATCAAAAAATTCTGTTTTTTACAATAAAAACAAATGCTGCCAGGTGAATGTCCGGGCGCAAGCAGCACTTCCAGTTCATCTTCACCGAGCTTTACAACATCATTGTTTTCAAGAAAATGAAGCGGTCCTTCATAATTTTCAAAAGGCATTCCCCACATTTGTGCTGATTGCGGCGCGAATTGTAAAACCTGTTCTTCGTTTGGATGTAAAAACAGTTCTAATCCATAATTTTCATAAACCCATTTATTGCCAAAAACATGATCGAGGTGGGCATGTGTGTTAAGTAACTGAACGAGACTTAACCCATTACTTTCAATGAAATCTTTCATCTTTTGCTTTTCTTCATCAAAGTAAAATCCTGCATCAATAATGATTGCTTCCCTTGCTTCGTTGTAAAGTATGTAGGTGTTTTCTGCAACAGGATTGAAAGTAAATTTCTTAATGGTTAACATAAATGTAAATTAACGGAAATTACAACGTTTTTATCCTAATTTTAAAACTCTAAAGACCGGATA
>JAABUK010005198.1_pt1 | contig 20524 bp, 28 predicted proteins | sample 5559141 | NCBI WGS metagenome assembly JAABUK01 (sample SAMN10711869, study PRJNA513367) | rock metagenome | isolation source: Antarctica rocks | place: Antarctica: Victoria Land, Pudding Butte nord | collected 2016-01-03 | reverse complement strand
CCGTCCAGTCATGTACGCCGCAATACAGTCAAACCAATCTTGTGTTGCATGTCAAATTGTGCCTTTGTTGAGTGGTCTAGCCATGACGTGCTTCCTCCTGGGATGTGCCTCAGGCACGGCACTCTCTGTGCTGTGCAGCTTCTGCAATGGCTGGCACTGCGCTGGTGTACCCCGGCTGGAAGTACATCAACTGGGGTGTACACATCACTGAACATCCAATGGTTGTTAGTGGTATGGGTGCTGTGTACATCCCATGGGCAACTGTCCCAGTGATGACCATTGTGATTGTGACTTTCATCTTTCTGGTCATGCGGACATTCCTCATGCGTGGAGATGATCCCTTTCACGTCGTCCTGTGGGTGAGGATGCCTCTTTTGTTCTGTCGCGCATTGCATTGTGCAACGTGTGCAGACCATGTAGATTGATTTGTTCCTCACCGGCCTTGCGTACAAGCTTGGTCAACAGCAATAGCATAGAGCATGCTGTATGAAGCACATCTGCTACAATGTATCACTGATTCATACCAGCCATGCAGCCTTGTCCTTACCTTAACAACAGTGGCGCAAGTGTTCTGATTCTTTTCAGCAGCTCAGGGCATGTCTTGATCATAATAAGTTATGTGAAAGTCCTTGTTGCTGCAGTGTGCACCAGGCATTGCATGTGCCACAACAATCATCAATGCCGCCTATATCTTGTTCACTGTCAGCTCATACAGTGGCTGGAAGTTCAATGACCTCTCTCCACAAGGCGTAGTGATCACATTGTGCGTCTGTGGTGTACTTGGCATGTGTGGATATGCGCTCAATATGCCAGCAGAGATAAGAAGGGCCAGATTGACGGCACCTAAGTTGCACCCAATCAAGAGGATGAATCTGCTTGGCTTGGTAAGCTGTCGTCTGTTTATGAACTGTTGAGATGTATCTTTTGACAACAAACTGGACCGCAAAGCACAATGTGAGCGAGGCATACATGCTGTTTGATGGCATTACATTATGTCAACGTCTCAATACAAGAACATAATCATTGACATCAATGTTGAGTGCTTGCAACATGATGCTCAGCAGCTCATAATTTACAGCAAGATTGTCATGTTCTGCTAAACGTCCTGCACTGTGTCAAATGAGTAGCAAGGGCTACAAGCCGCACACGTTTGCACTACTTGCCAACTCTGCTTACACAGGATGATGAGACCTTGCGCTACTTGAAATCTGAAGACGTTCCTACAGGATTGAAAGGCTGGTTGCGCATGCTGTACAACCGCCTGTATGTGCATGACATTGATGCAGTCATCGGTCGCAATGAGACTGTGATGCGCATCCATGGTAACTGCGAGAACTTCTATATGCCAGCGGAGTTCTGCTTTGCCAAAATGCAGGTCTGCTTATTTGCCTGCAGAGTTGTCTCTTCAACAGTTTGACATTGCCAGTTCAAACCCCCCAATGCTGCATTCTCCCTGCGATATGACGCTGTTTATGGCAGCTGATGCCACTGAAGCCAAGCCTGTGAACCTGCATTGGTAGTGCACTCATGTTGAGTAGAATTGAGTCCTTTCTGCGCCCAGCGTCTCGTGGAGAAGTACACTTGCAAAGTTGTGCGTGGTGTGAACGCAGCTTGTTACGTGCTGCTTGTTGTCTGCGGGCCATGCGGCAGGGACCATGCAGACAGCAGCAAATGGCTTTGCTACAATGCTGCAAATATACAAGGTGGGGTATGTCAGCCAAGAGTCACCCATCAACATTGGCCTGCGCGGCATTGCTGCCGTCGGTATGGCCTTGGGGATTCTGCTTGGCGGGTGGCGACTTGTTCCTGTCTCAGGTGCAACCAGATGCATTCCTTGGTATTGTACTGTTTGCACCCCTGTTGAACCAACGCATGGCATGAGCACTTTGCGCTCAATACGTCACAGCTCGAATGGCAAACGTAAGCCTTACAGCTGCATGGCACACGATGCAATGACACTCCTATTGATGCAAATGCATGTGCCCACTGCTGGTGCGCTGTTTGCCAAAGCAAGACTTCATACATTCAGCCACTCAGGACTGCAGATACCTTTACCCAGAGAAAGGCGCATGTGATGAGCAAATGAGTTGTTGAGCTTCCGTTGATGAGTACAAACATGACATGGGCACAGCATGCAGGGGTTCAACTTGCAAAGATGAGCCCTTTCCGAAGCTATGTGGTGACAACAGCCAGCACGTTGTCTTCCATTGTGGCTGTTGGCTTGCACTTGGCAGGTGGTGTGAGTTCATATGTCAACGTAAGCCTGCTTGCAGCTTGTGGCACACCCATGGTGCTGATGGTCACAGTGTTGAGAGTCCTCACACTTTGGCTGCTAGTACGGCAACATCAATGCAGGGTGCCCTGTCATGTTGCTTGGCAATCCTGCATGGCTTCCTCTCCTGCAAAGCTGCTAGTCTTGCATGGTTTGTTTGGTCCGTCACCTCACTCTCTGTTGAAAGACCAGCTGCACATGCATTCAATGCATTACAGCACGTCTGCCCTGCTGTCCCAGCCGCGCCTGAGAGTGCATCAAAGTTAGCATTGAGGCAAGGACTTGCACTAGCATGCAATCATGGTTGGATACAGGAATTCGTTTGTATGTTGGTATGTAGTACCCTTTGAGGCTGTTCTGCAGATCTCTGCTGTGGTGGCCATTGGATGGGCTGAAGGGCTGTCTCATGTAAACTTGCGCAAGGTGTACGTTATCACATGGTGGTGGATTGGCAGCTTGATGCCTATCTGCCTCATTACGGCGGCCCTCATGGCACAAGGTATGGCTATGGCAAGATGGTGTGTGTGTGTGTGTGTGTGTGCTTGTCAGCAAGTGTACAGCGCAGCGCACAACAGCCAAACCTGACAAAGACTTTTGCAGACAGCTCAAAAGGCCCCTGCACTTCCCGGCAGAATAGCACATTGGCTGTGCATCAGACTGTTTGGTGACGCTGCAAAGCAATGTATCAGCCTATCACCATGAAAGCCTTCTCTCCCTACACCCTCTGTGCGCTTCCACCCTTGTTGCATTCACTAGCGCATTGGCAGTCAAGCAATGTCTGTAGCCACACGGGTACGCTTGTAGCTGCCATGCAGGCATGCTGCCATTGACATGTGCGTGCTGCTGCAGGTGTGTATCCGCCTTCTGCATCGTCGCCAACAGAGCTCTCTCAGACAGAGTCAGCTATTGCTTCAGCTACTCAAGCCCTTGCCATCATGAGAAATACCACAATTACTGGCCAGGTACAGGGCTTTGCTCAACGTGATACATCAAAAGGCAAATTGATGCACATACTTGAAGCATAGCAAGCACTGTATGCTGGTTATCAGCTGCACAAGATGCTTGCATGAATTGCTGAGTCACAGGGGCATTTCCGTTTGTAGGGCACGCTGGAGAGTGCAGTAAAACAAGCTGTGGCAACATATCAGCAAGCTTGAGATAGATGCTGACAACTAGACAACTCGAAACATGGCGGACAATGTCCAAATGGTGCTGCCTATTGCTAGCCTGTGCTGTGTATGCTAAGGTTATGGACTCAACTCTGTCTCGTCTACCAGCTGCTCCCTTGCCCCCTCCCCTCCTCCCTGCTGATCGTCCTGTCTTCCCCTAGACACACCACAGTTGATTGTGATCAGTGCTTCATGAAACTCTGATCAAACGCAAATCGAAAAGGCTTGTTACTAGTGTAGAACAGCTGATCCGAGTGCAATGTCACAGCCAAGTGGTCATCTGAGCATCCTTCAGAGACATTTGCTGGACTTTTAATTCTTTCAAGTGTATTACATTTCATCAAGAAACCTTGGACTTTTCTGTGGGCCAAGAGTAATCCTCATTTAAACTTCTCGGGATTGTGAATCGACAGGAAGCAGTGTGAGCAAGTCGTGTGAGCTCGACCCCCAACGCATTGGCAACTTGTGATCTGTAGAACAAAGTGATAGTCCAAGGTGACCGTGGAGTTACCAGCAACGGTTCTTAAGGCTGAGGACGCTGACAGGAAACTTGCCGAGATGCTCCGATCGGACCAATGGATACTGGCTCTCGGCTTCATTTTATGCTGCGTTCAAGCCTGCATTCTAGGTCAGCTGCGTCAGCTGTGTCAAAAGTAGCATGTGGCCCCCCTGACGCATCGAAGAGCAACTAATTCTGGAAGGACCAACGTGTCGCATGCTGCCTGTAGGCGCTACAAGCCTTTGCGTTGTTTGGGGACCGCTGGTCGGAGGCAGAGTGCTCAAGTACCGAACAGCGTTGCTACTCGAGGTCACAGGCCAAATCATAGGCACAATTGCTTTTGGACCTCACCACCTCAGTCCATATAGTGGAGTGATCAAAGCTGGCATGGCCAAAAGCTATGATCCAGAGTTAGTGATGTATTCTTTGCTGTGTGTGGCCTTTGTGCTTCCACTATGGCACTTGTTAGCTTATTGGAAGCAAGTTCCAATCTCTCCTTTTACACAACTGGGTAAGCGTTCTTGCAAAAGCAGCTTGATTTTCATCTACATTGTAACATGGCAAAATTAGCTTCTGACAATGCCATGTCTGGTATGCAGCCTGCAGCTTGGCAGGCACAGCTCTGGTGTATCCGGGGCCAGGATCCATTGACTGGGGCTCCCACTTGTCCAATACCCCACCCTTCCTGTCGGGTTTAGGGCCTGTCTACATTGGCTGGATCATTATGCCCATGGTTGCATTGGTCTGTGTAGCCTTGCTGCTGCTCATGTTCAGAAGGCCAATGCGTCAGGAGGATTCTTTCTACCAAATGCTATGGGTGAGACTTCGTCAATCATTGCTGTATGCTCGGCGCGGGCATAGCACACCTGCATTGTGATGACATGCTTGTGGTCACTGTCTGCTATCATTTCCTGTATCATACAATGCATTGCTGTGGCTGCACCCTTTGCGACTCCTGCTATCGACACACTCGTTTCAGATGATGCGCAGCTTTGCTGTGCATCAGTATGTCTGAAGAGGGTTGCAATGGTGGACAGCCCTAATCTGGATGATGGTTGCTGCAGAGACTTCCTCTCATTGGTTGCTTCACAGCTGTGGTCAACGCTTGCTACATCCTCTATGCTCTTGTATCTCCAACCGGCTTCAAGATCAACAACCTATCGCCCCAGGGTGTCATCATTGTGCTGTGCGCCTGTGGCATAGTAGGATGCGTATGGACTGGCCTTTTCATCCCTTCGGTAGTAAAGGGAAGCCGGTTGATTGAACCGTCAGTGCCAGCATTAACAAGGATGAACTTGCTTGGCCTGGTAAGCTGTTGTTGTCCTGCTACAAAAGAGTAGCCATCACAATCTGTCTTGACAATCTGCCTTTCACCTGTGGGCTGACAGATTGGACCAACATGTTGAGGCGTTTGATGCACCAGATGTTGGTCCAGTCTGTCCAAATGCTTTTCTTGGCAACATTGCCTGGCAGGATCCTGCTGGCATTTCATCATCTACTGTGCTTGAAACTGCGGAACACAAGAATGTTGCATGCAACAGCACAAGATGCCCAAGTGATACAGATACCATGCCTCCTGCCTGCTTACACTCATGATTCAGGCACACCACCAGAGCAGGATAGTGTGAAACCCAGCGCATCTGCACAACTTAGTTGGCCAAACATCAAAGATCCTCTTCCTCCTTCTGCTCCTATTGAGTCTCAGGGTGACACATGCAGACTGAAGAAGTAATTCAGGAGTTGGAAGCCGACCGGAGATCACCTGATGGCTCTGGGTTCATGCGGTATATCTGGGACCGCGTTTTGCAGAGGGACATCTTTGCTGTTGTGAGCAGAAGTGAGCAGCTGATGCGGATGCACACAACTGCTGAGCAGTTTGACCCCATCACTGAGTACCTTCTGGCTGCTATGCAGGCAAGTTGCAGTGCAGTGCAACACTGTAGTTGCTGAGCATTATGCTGCTTTGCTTCTGTCACCGCACAATTCATGCAAGGTTCCATGTGTATTGGTGTAGATGTCAAACATGGCTTATGATCATGCAACATCACCCCAGTTCCATTATGCCATGCATGCTTGAATTGTGTTGAACCTTCAATTCAGTATCTTGTGGTCAATCTTGCTTGCATGGCCATCCTTCGTACACTCTGGCGTTGGCTAAGTGATGACAGTAAAGCTCCTCAATGGTATTGACCCAGTGAACTAGCACATGTCACTCTGTTTTTCCTGAAGCAAGGCCATTGTCAGTGCACAAGTGCGTCATGCCGCATGAAGGTACAATTTTTGTCACCCCTGTGCAGATTTCATGGAACACACCTGACTCATCAGGGCTTGATGTGGTAACTGTCTGCTGACTGCCTCACGTCACCATCTGCTGCAGATCCCAAGCGCTATGCTGCTTTCTCTGGCCTATGGTGGCAATATGTTCCGCTCTGCCCTGGGCACATATGCTGCAATGCTCAACATCTACATGACAGCCACAGTAGCAGACACATTCCCAGTTCCTGTCTGGATGCGCTGCATTGCTGCTGTCTTTACAGTGAGTGGTACCATAGTGGGTGGAGCCAGGCTGATGCCTGTCACAGGTGAGACCTGCCCTGCTGGCACCCCTCAAGTCATACATCATTCCTGTCTCTTGTCCCTGGAATTCACCAGTGTGGTGGACAAGGCGTCAATCTGGATTGAAATGGCTGCCAAGCAGGGCAGGTGTCAATAGGACCAAGTGTGTCATGCTCATGGCATATGAGTTCAGCGTTGACTCATGTCTTGTCATTTGTAATTTTGGCCTTATTAAGAAACACATGCTGGTGCACTTGGTGTCAGTTGGGAGTTATGCAAACAGTGGGCAGCAACAAGAGATATCACCCTGTAGCGCTGCACTGAAGTGATGTACAGCTGCCGACAAAGCAACCAGTCAGCTGCATGCAGCTTCTTGCTGTTTGTCTAGTGAAAACATGCACAGCTCAACCAAAGACTTGCAAGACATGCAGCTATGCAGCTTGTGCGACATTTGTGTAGCTTCTTGCTTGCTGCCTGCAGGAGTGCAACTGGCAAAGATGAGTGCCTTCCGAAGCTATGTTGTCATCATGGGATCTTGTGTGGCCGCAGTCTTTGGCAAGGCTGTGGGTGTGGACTCTTTCCCTGTATACATCAGCGTATGACCCCTTCTGATGCAGCAAATCATGGCAGTCGACTTCACGCATTCTACAGTTTGCTTTGCTCCTGCCAAACAAGTCTACATGTCAAACACAGCCTGGTGCATATTCATGCAACTACCACCTCTGACACAGACATGCAGATCACATTGTTGTTTCACACAAACAGGCCGCAAGCATCTTGCCATGTCCCTGTTCTGCACTGTTGCTTGACAAGCAGGCCGAATTTAGCTTTGTGTTTGCAGGTCTCTGCTATTGTCGCAGTAGGTGTGACGGAGGGCGTTGCGCATGTCAACTGGAACAAATACCTTAAAATACTCGCCTGGTGGTACCTGGGATGCGTCCCATTGTTTGCTATCACAGCTTTGTTCAACTGGCAAGGTGACTGGCCTTCAACGCCTAATGCATCAGCGCTTGCGTCTGTCATGCATTTGCGATGTGCTGCATCTTGCCAACTACCATCTCCTCTCGCTTATGACCAACATCAACAACTCCATCTCCAGCTAGGCCGCTGAACATGGCCACTTGCAAGGGTCAATGGGCATGTTGATAGTTTGTGGCAGTAGGCACACCAGCTCATGCCTGGGCAGCCCGGTATAACACTCAGCTTCTCATTAAATTGACGCTGAAACGTGTAGTCTTGTCTTTTCACACCAGCTCATGGTTAGCCACTCATGTCTGATTAGAGCAGCATGCCTCAGCATGAGCAGAGGCAACTGAGATGAGTCCACCTGTGAGCTTTTACAGTTCTTGACAACAGCCCTTTCCAGCAAGGCTTGATCCGTAAAGCATTGCTTCATGCCTGCCATGAAAGATGTCGGCAAAGCTGTACTGATTGTTTGTTGAAAACAGGCACCCGAGCCCCATCTGCAGCCAATTTCGCCCAGATCCAGGCAGACAACAGCAACCTCAGAGCCAGCAATGTCATCTTGAACGATGCTCTTGGGAAGCTGTCTCCAAAGATGCAGCAGGTACTCAGCTGCTTTTAGCTCAGATGCTAGACCCATGCTTGACCCATTAGCTCAGATGCTTGACCCCTCACAATCACTGTCCTGCTGAGACACTTCTCCACACATTGTGCTTTCCATGCATGTGTGCTGAAGCATGCCAGTATGTGTCTGCAGGGTGGCCCACCGCAAATGAGCACGAATACAATTGAACTGGAAATGCTGCAGCTGGGCGTGCAACAGCTGCTAAGCGCGTACAATGCTACGTTGCGAGCGTGCACGAACCACACTACTTAGGCAAAGTAGGATCAGTCTGCCAGCAAACCATTGTGGCAACAACATTCAGGCTTGCTGTGTCTTCGTTTTTTTCCACCAGCCCTGCATCGCTGTGCCCGTACCATGCCCGACCTTATGGCCCTTCAGATTGTGCTTATGTAAAGTTTACATGACAAAATATGGGTTATGAGCAGTTATGCCTGTATATATGGACTTTCAAAGCACCTAGAGTAAGCTAAAGCAACACTAACAACTTGGTCGAGTGATGTACATGGTTGACACGTCAAAAGAGTGTCTCACTGCAGAAAACATACCTCTAAATATTGTGCATGCTGACTACGAACTAGGTACATACCTGACACATAAAGCAATGAGACAGAGTATGTTGACAATCTACTCAAGCATTGTGAACCAACAGTTGAGTACATACAGAAGTCAGAGCCTAAGCATCAGCTTGGTTTTTGGCCAAGCAAGTATCTACTGCACTATGACAAGCATTGACTCACACTGCAAACTGCAATGATTAAACTTTCCAACGCATTGCCTCATCTACTAAAATTGACGCTCTAAGCAGGTACCCCAGTACATTGCTGACCCACAGACTATGTGCTATTCAGTTGCATGTCGGGCGCCATGATCTTTGACCAGGTCCTGAAACAAAAGGCTCCATGTAGCTTGCATGAAAAGAATAAAGCAATACTGTCACATGGTCCACCCCTTGAAGCCCATGTGGCTTCTACAAGTCTGCAGCTTCATGCTGAGCATACCCAGGCTCAACCAACAAGTGGCTCATGCTCTGTGCTTTGCTCAAACTCCCGGTAGTCCGCATCCCCAAGCCCCTCCCGTCGTCCAAAGGCAGTGCGAAGCCTGCCCGGTAGTTCTGACAGGATCCCAGGTCTTACAATTACTGCCAAGCCAACTGCTGCTGCTGCCACGACAGCAGCAACGGCAGCTATAATCCCCAGTGGCACTAGAACTTGCGCCCATGCTGAGGCATCATTTTTGCCTGAGCTGCCTGCAGTATTCATTTCACTTTTTCATTTGATGACTTACAGTCTGGGGTGTGGAGCCAGTAGTGACTCATCAGACATCCTGGCTTGAAAGCACAGGTGTAATGTGGTGTGCAACAAAACCAAGCTGGTGGGAGTAGAAGACAACATCACAACAAGTCAACATCACTCAACAGCCTTAGTCCCTGCGTGGTCTTGGTGCATTTCCCTTGTCATCATCATCAGTCATGCATGAGCCAACATGGGTGAGCCATGGAGTGCCACAGCCTGCCCAGCTGTCAGCAACATTTCCTCATGTTGCAGCCCCAAGCAGTGATCCTGATTAGTGAGCACTGGCTACACACTCAATTTTGGTGAGACCCATGCAGCACAATTGCGAGGAAGCAGCAAATTGCAATAGGATGACACACAACCATGCTGCCAATGGGGTTCAGCATGTCATGTTCAACATGTAACCACTGACTAATCAAGTGTTGTTCAATACAGCCAGGTACATACAGCCCTGAGCAGACTCTTGTATGAAGTCTTGTGTTGGCAGTCAGCGCACCAACAACAAAGCCTGTTGAAGTAGTCTACAGCAGAACATACAAGCTCATGCCAACTGCACAAGTTGAGGTTACAGTACCTGACTGCCTGGCATACTTGTCCTCTATACTCTTCTCTCCTGACATGTCAGCATCAGCAATCACCTCTTGCTCATCTGCAAAGAGGCCGCTGGTGTGATTGCCCACCCAGCCAAACATTGCCTGCATGCATGCCCCAGCCTCAGAAAGAAAACACTGCACCTTTTGGCATCAGTTTAATGAGAAGCCAGGTATTATACCGGGCTGCCCAGGGATTACAAGGTGTCAAACTTGTTTTAGCCTGCCCCATTGTTCCTCCTATTGCCTCTAGCTTGCAACGCAGCCCTTGTATCACCGATATGCTGACAGCTCAGATGCTCCCCATGCACAGTGCTCTCAACAACACACTGACGACTCAAATGCTCCTCATGCCAAGTCCAGGAATGACTCTTGAATTTCAATCATGACTACCAGCCCAACGATAGTGAGTGGTCATCGGCTCACTGACAGCTTCTTCAGCAGGAGTGACATGAGAGATACTACACAGCCCAGATCTCAACACTAGTGTGTTTTCAATTGGTAACTCGCATTGCCAATGTATACATAATCTGCACACAAGCCTAATGTCTGTACTGTGAATGTGCTTCTCACCTCAACTCAGCTCAACTCAACTCAACTCAACTCAACTCAACTCAACTCAACTCAACTCAACTCAACTCAACTCAACTCAACTCAGCTCAGCTCAGCTCAACTCACCTTTGTGAGTTGCACAGCCATGAGCTCCTCAACTGCATCTGCGTCAGGGTTGCTGCCTCCATCACACCAGCTGGCATTCCTGCTGCAGTGTGTGGGCAATGTTTCACAGCGGCCAGTGAAGCCTTCTGTCCCACTGGGGGCATACAGGGAGCAAAGGGGCTCATCATACACACTGCCAAAGATCTGCTGGCTGAAGCCCTCTGGTAGCTGCTGGCCTGGCTGCAGACGCACGGCGGACAGACATCAGACATGAACACGGGGGGTGGGGGGGGGGGTGATAGGCAGAGTTGCGATGAAGCTGGCCATCAAGGCATGCTACCCACATCTGAAGAGCAAGATGTTCATTGCATGCATGGCAGACACCTGCTGAGTGACACCCTACACAGGATAGCTGGTCTGCTGCCAGACCAAAGGTTGACTCAATGTCACAAGGTGTGCTGTCACACACAACACTAAAGCCCATTTCAAGGCTATAAAGCTGAGTAATATGTATATACCTAGCATACATGCAGGAGGCAGTACACAAGCATGAGGCAAATGTTCCTGGTGAATGTTATTGTTAAATACGATGAGCAGTCAGACAACAACCAGCTAGGTGACAGAGTGTTCACCAGTAGGCCATCCATGACTTTCTGCAGCAGGCTGCCCAGTGTACGCTCCTGGCCGCAGCTGCATGTTGACATCACAGCCTCGCACATCTCCCGGCATGGCAGTGACAAGCTGGAAGCCTGCAGAACATGCATGCATTCAATGTTGTGTCACCATCTCAGCAGGCATGGCTTTGTATCGACGTTGTGTATGTATGCCTTGATAGGAAGAATCCCATCAACTGCTGACATGCAGACATCCACTGCAGTGACAGCATGCAAACAGGGCTTTTAGCACTTGAACCCCCATAAAGAGTAGGGGCTCACTTACACAGCTGGGCAGGCTGTGGCACTTCATGGCTCACCCATGTTGGCTTATGCATGACTGATGATTATGACAAGGGAAATGTGTCCTGAGCTTGAAGAGTGCTACATGAAGCACATACATCTGAGAAGAGCAAAGAAGAAGAAGAGAAGAAGAAGAAGAAGAAGGGAGACCTGCAAGAGCTGTGGCATGACACTGCTGAGAGCTTCGTTCTGGGTCTGACCATTCTGTTCTGCACTGACAGCCTGGGCCACAGCTGGCAGCAGCAGACCCACCAGGTTCTCCTGGTAGCTTCCACAAACAGGAATGGTTTGCGCACACCACTGCAAACAACAGGGCAGGGCAGGGCAAGTTAAGCCTGATTTTGGATTATGGATACAGACCTTATTTTGCATGAATGAGGCGCTGATCATAGCAACATGAGTTCATGCAGGAACAGGTGTTGGTACACGAACAGGTGTTAGTGTGCCAAAAGTAAGACAAAGTAACACAACATACAATGTGTGTAGAACAAGACAAGATATTTGGAAAAGCAATACCCCACTCCTAGAACTGCATTAGAGACCAGTTCCAGTGCTTATTTCCACTTTCATGCCAAAAACTTTCCTCTGCTTGCTGCAGATGTATGAGGAAGAAACAAAGCAAGAACACAGTGTGAGAGGACCTTCTCACCAGCTTCTGCTGATTCTCAAAGCACTGAGGGCAGGAAGCTTCTAAATTTTCCAAGCCTCTGGCTTGCAGCAGCTGCTTCAGCTCAGTGCCAGGGTCCAAGTCAACCTCTTGCAATTCGTCTGAGTAGTACGCACAGTCCACCTAGCACGCCATTTGCAGCATTCAAGCCTCACAGATATGTTTTGCAGTGATTGCTTTTTGGAAGCAGAAGCTGTGCAAATGGTACACATCATAACTCTCGGTGTTGCTTTGACGCAGTGCTTGCAAGTTGCGCTGCATTGCATGAGTAGACCCAGACAGACGTCCAAAAGCAAGGTGGAATTCCGGAAATTGCACTTTTGTGTAGTCTGTAAAGTTTTAGCATGTGCTGCGCTGCAGAGCATAGCTGCAAGCAAGATGACTCAGATCCTTTCTGATGAGGCAGCAGTGAGTACCTTGAGGTCGTGCCCAGAGCAGACCTGAGCAAATTTTGAGTCTGCCGAGAGGGTCATGCAGGACTCAGCACCACCAAAAGGATTGCAAGGCTGCAGGCAAGCTGATGTCAGTGTCATGTTTTCTCACAACAAGCCGGCTGCTTGCCCACTGAAACATGTGCTGCATACTGACTTACCAGGTCCTTCTTTTGCTGCATGGTGGCGCCAACCAGCATCAACAAGGCCTTCTGCTCCTGCACAGGCCAAGTCTGCTATTTTATCACAAGCTGTCCACACTTTGCCAAAATATGCCTGTTTTGACTTGGACTTGCCTCGGGAGGCATGCTCCCAAGCAGAGACACAAATGCTACTGGATCTTGGCGGGCGTATGTGCTGTACTGGCTGACCAGGTCCCCAGCTGCAGAGTGCATAGAAGGATGTCAGGTTTTGAAAGACACCGCAAGCAGGATGTTCGCGATGCGTAATGTTCGATTTAAATGCCTGACTGTTGCGTACCTTCTTGGGCACTTGTACCCACCAGCAGGGTCGCCACAACGATCAGGACACCAGCGACGTGACAGTGCCCAGCGCGCCACATAATACTGATAAGGTCAGGTGCGCGCTCGATGAGACTTTGATGTTGCGCAATGCGTTTCAGGCGAACAGCGGCTCGGAGGGACTGCTGCGGAGTTAGGTTCGAGGCTTGTGCCACCTGCCTACTTCCGTGAGCAAAAGTGCGGTAATCACCATATGACTAAGCGTCGGCAGCTGCCTTCGCCGTGTTGGCGTTACGAGAAGATCGCCGTGATGGCGTCACTTTACGGAGCTATAGTCACCACTTTATAGCCATTTTTGTCACAAGGAACAGCAAAGCCCACTACACACATGTTAATCCCAGGCATCACAATTGATGCATGATCCGTACTTGTCAACACTACAACAACCAGTATCACACAGCAATCCGTAACACAGCAACAGTAACATCATCTGTCGTTCCAAATTCCTGCGCAGCTTCCACCAGTTCTCTTGCCAGCTGCTTAGCACTTGTGCTATCCTTGGACTTCAGACACATATCTACCACCTGCTGATTGTCAAGACCGCCGCCACCGCCCCTGACTTCATTCTCAAACAATCCATCGCTGGCTATGATGATCCAAGTGTCATCCCCTACAGATGCAAAAGTACAGCGTGTGCCTCGTAGTTGCAGCATCAGAACATGCCCAGCACTGTGTTTGCAGACGGCACCAAGTTGACAACAGACTGTGCACCAAAAGTTGCAGGTTGTTGAGTAATACATGCAAGCATAAACTCAAAGCTGGGTGTACGTAGTCTGGCCAGATCAGCAACAGCAGCTTGACTACATTGGTGGCAGCGTGCTCTGTTGATCGTGGGAATCATGGTCTCTAACGCATGATTGCAAAGGGACAATACTGGTGTGTGCCCAATGACATTCTGGTCATTGAACTATTGTCAGATGCTGGCAGGCTTACTTGTGAGCTGTGTAAGGGTGACAGTTGGGTCAGCCACCACACCAAAGCCACTGCTGTATCCATCACTGCCTGCAGAGATGCCCTCAAACTGCCCACTGCCCTTCAGATAGGCATCTCCAAAAGCCCTGGACAGAGCCAGAATGCCCCCCACCCGCCATGTGCCTCCCACATACCGCACTAGGGGCATCTTGGGATTTGGATTCTTAGACTCTATTCTCAGTCTTTCACGCTCCCTGCAACCTCCGCCCATGTTCAAAATTTGTCCACAGTTGTCAACACTTCTCTTGAACAAAACAAACCAAGCAAGAGCGCACACCCTAAAGAACCATCTGCAAGCTTTCGTGTTATGCTTATATGTCCTCCTATCTTTTTTTGGACCCATTGGCGAATCAATCCTTATTCAAGAAAAAGCCTGCACAGAGCTGCACTGAGTTGCTGGAGGCAGAGCAATGTTAGAATCAAAGTTGCACTGGATGGCGGGAGGCAGAGCCATATTAGCATTAAACTTGCACCAACTGTTGTCAAACACAAATCCCAATCAGGACTGTCAAGGGTGACTGGGCTAGTCTAGACAGGCACATGCTGTATCTGCTTACATAGTGTGCCATTTGTAATTGAGGCTGATTATTTCCAAATCATTGAGCAAGGAGGTGCAGTACTCACATGTCAGGCACATGATCTTCTGTCAGCTGCACAGCCTTGCCCTTCCTGGCAAGTACAACTCGTGCATCACCAGCATTGGCTGCCAACAACTGCAGTTTGCCAGATTTGTCCTGGTACATCACGGCCACAGCTCCTGTGGCCCCGCACTTTGAGCCACCAACGCCACGCTCGCCTAGACCTCCAAAAACGCCCCTCTTTGGTGCCAACAGAGCCTTGTCAGCCTGTCAACAGGGCAAAGATATGAGTATGTTTTGCCTGGATCTCCTTAATGTGATTGCAGCGTGGACTGCACAGAGTGTGGCGTAAGTACAGCAGCAAACAGGAAAGCCAGCGTGGGCTTCATGCATGCTTGACCACCTGAAGAAATGCTGTAGTGATGTCGCCCTGTGGATTCTGCCCATCTGACCAGTGCTGACCCAGAAAGTCAGAAAACCTGGCTTCCAGCCACTCAGATGTTGCTATTCCACCTGAATAATGCTATAAACGAGTGCAGGCAGGTTCCAGGACCCTGTGACTGAGTTAACGATTTCATCACTCAACTCACCGTGCCCGTCGAAGACACCAGCGTATGCAAAGGGCTGTCCGCTTTCGGCAGCATCCTCGACCTGCGGAGCAATGTTTGGTATGTCTGGAGTCTTCGTCGATATGTGTCGATCCGTGCATGGGGACAAATAAGCGAGCAAGCCGTTTGCATCCGAAGCACCTGAAGATCGAATCTGTCTTCGTTTCGTTTGCGCGACGTGCCCTGGACAGAGACTCCTCCGTACTTCCTGAGGTGATTTTTGACAGCGTCGACCGTCAGAGTCTGCTGTCTTGACCGAACGTGGCCAGGCGTATGTGAGAGGGCACAAGTACTGCCAAACAACTGCGTTGGTCTGCAAGTTCGTAACAGCGAGGTTTTTTGGTCGACAAGCATGATCTGGCAATCAGAACTGCACCATTGTGGCCCGCGCACTTCCCAAGTTCAACTCAGTGATCAGTGATCGCCTGCTTAATGCAACTGTAGTCCTCTTCTTTGTGAGCTGGCTATGGCGATTTTGATGCCCAGGTCACAGCTGGGCAGATGCACAGGTAGCGTCCAAGGCCATATACGTTCGTGCGCAGCCTGCACGCCTTTGTATGCAACGTTGTACGTCAAGATAGACGGGACGCTACGATTACTGCTGTTGACCTCTGCTGTCGGACGAGCACAACAACGCTTCGGAGATCTTTCTTGTGCAGCGGATATTGTTCAGCAGCACCTCAAACATTATCAACTTCGTCTCGGATACTGCAGTATCTACCCAGAGGTACGTAGCACAGGGTCCCAGTCAGCGTAAGCGCGTGCAGGACCCTGTTAAACGGCCCTCAAATGTATTCCGCGCTGACCTCTGAGCACGACGTTGAGGACACCTCGGTCAAGAATGGAAACAGGCTGGACATGCTACATCCCAGCAGGTATTTGGCTATGCAAATGCAACTGGTTAGTTTTCAAGCATGCACTGCAAAGCAGCAAAATGCACACTTACAACAGTGATAACAATATGCAGTGGCCTTCAAGTTGTGAGCATGCCACAGGTTGAAGGCTGCAGTCATGGAAGCAGGCACATCACTCACACCTGCCTCATGGCATGGCAAGCAAAGCGTCAGCCAGTCCAGGATGGCAGTACCGCACCCATTCACTACAGACACCAGTGACTCAGATGCCGAGTCCACATTCACAGCACCATCAGGCCGTCTCACCTCAGCCAATCCCATCCCCTCAGGCAACCTCAGCAGCCAGTCAAGATCTGTCTTTAGAGGCAGCTCGGCATCCAACAGATCCCCACAGAGTTCATTCCGTAGGAAAAGCTTTGGCAAAGCTTCCTCGTCTTTGGCAGAGGACTCCATCAGCCTCAGCAATCGCTCTGACAGCTCCAGTCACCAAGATCACTTGGCGGATGACACAAAACAAGAAACATTGGATCGCAGATCAAGTGGCAGATTGGTACCACCAGGGCAGCAGGCTGTGCCAAGGTCTGCTGGCAGAACACGCTCTCCCCAAAGAGTTGCTCCTGCTCCAGGTCTGCACTGCTGTCTCAATCTGGCCTTGGTGGACCATTGCAATGTGACAAATTGTTGCTGCTTGAAACAATATCTGAAGCGCAGTTGCCAATGTCGGCAGGAGCTCAGTAACCACACCTGAGTGTGCAGTGTAGTGTGTTTCGTGCAATACTTAAGTCATAACAAGCTGCAGCTGCTGCCGGCTGCGCTGCTGTGTGTGCTGTTGCTGTACGACTGTATGACACTGCCATAAGCTCTGTGTCTGCTGTCATTGCTGATGTTGTTGACCCTGTTGCTTTCTGCTAGCTGCAGTCAATTCATTTGCCACTCATGTCATAGCAAAGTGGCAAGATGCAGCAGCATGGGACTTATCAGTTTTGCAACCCACATGCAGCCCTGAATTATGCCCAGTTGATAGAGGCAATGCAGCACAAGTTGCACTTTGAGACGCTTGACTTTAAACTGCTTTTCAGGCCCTTCAGATGGCAGCATCAGCAGCACAACTGGCAGGCTTGGTGAAGCAGAGGGGGTTGGCCCCTCCTCGCCCCACTTGGACATCTTTGAGCCCCGCCCAGTCCTGTCAGGGGGCCTTGAGGCAGTTTTGGGACAAGAAGCTGAGTCACTAGGCAGCATGTCAGGCCCAGAGCTGCTGACCCACATGGCAGATGGGTTACCCACTGGCAAAACCTGGCTGAGAGGGGGGGAGAGCTTACCCTCCCCTTCATGCACCCAGGGGCCCTGCAAGTCCCGCTCTGTGCGCAAGATCAGCTGCATGTTGGACGCGGATACAGTCAGCATCAGCTATAACCGCAAGGTCAGCCCTGCATAGCTTTGCATTGTTTTGTCGTCAGTCTATTTGTAGATTTTGCATTTGTTTTCAATGGTCAGGCATGTATAGCCCTGAGCAGGCCCCTGATTTGCTTTGTTGCGGCTTACAAATTAGTTCCACACAGCTTTCAATTGTTCAAAGGCAAAGGTCGACCAACTTTGCACCACCCACATGTCTATACCTGTTGGGAATGGTCAAGAAACATTGTACACACTGATCCTAAGGGGGATGCCCATATTTGCTTGATGAATGCATGCTTGAGTGAATTATTGTTGAGCACTTTGCCCGTAGCACACTAACATCAGTACCCGTTGCCGCATGTTCTGCTGGCATTGTGCATATGTTGCAACGCAGTGGCTCTGTCAGAGTCTATTGGCTCCGTCAGAGTCTATCAGCTCTTGTCAATCCCAAAACGTATATTTCAAGTTCAGATACGTCATCCCTACCTAGGAAAATTTAAACTCAAACATGTCTGGGGACAGTAACAACGCGTTTCTTGACGATGTAGCAGCAATGTTTCAGGGACAAAGTGTCATGTTGGTATCTCCTGCAGGGCTTCCATGGAATGATGCAGAAACAGGCGACAGGTACAGAGCAGGTGGTTGCAACAGTCTTCCGAGCACAGATCACGCCTGGGGAATGGCACAGCAATAAGCCAATCATGGTGCTGACTAATCGCGGCTGGCTCGCTCTGCATGCTCTGAGTAATGAGGCCTACGTCATGTGGGTGCTTGGCCTGAATGCCATCCTGGGATTGAGTCAAGTGCAGCAACGGCTGTATATTGAAAAGTGCAAAGTCAGGGATATTCCCCGGAGTCTGTTGCTCATGGTGCAAGGGTCTTAACACCGGAATATTGTCAGACTGAACGCACCATTTGGGCTATGGAGTTACAGTCTGATGCTGACCCATGATGTGAAAGACCTGAAGTAAGTCGTTGGCAAGCAAGGCCATGACGGCCTCAATAATGGGAGCACAATGAGCGAGTTTGTCATGACTTTGCAGGAAACGCAGCAGCTGAGATTGCAATTGTCACATGACAGCAGATGGTTTCTAGCATTGCGCAATGCAGCATTGAGTGTGTGAGTCAGTGTTGTACCATCATGCTAAATGGGCGCTTGATTTTTGCAGATGAGTCACTAATTTGTATACTGATACTACATGTTGACTAACATGCTGTACAGCTTTAGGCCTCTTGGATGACGCATACTTGTGCTGACCACATTGCATGTGCAGACGTTTTGTCGTTAAGCATGTATAGTTGCATGATCATGGTGTTTACGGTCGGAGTATTTGAATGCGTTGCCTCTGGTGACATGTGCTTGGTCAATATCAGTGTGCATCTAATGACACAGCAGACAGTGATGTAAAGGTACAACGCATTGCATGTTTCACGAAAGCCTGCTAACTTCGAGCATGGGCTTGCATTGCAAATTGGTTGACCTCTTCTTCACACTTTGCAGCCGAAAGGAGAGGAGAGTGCAGTACGTGCCGCATCTAAAGCTACAAGAAATACATGGCTAACAGGTTGCCTAAAGAACAGAGCTATTTATTGAAATTTGACAGCTGTGACACGCTTTGACCAATCATCATAGCCTGTACAGCTGGCATTCAGCTCAAGCCTGCTATCTAAGCAGTTGTGATAGTGTTAGTGTACTGCAGTACAGTACAGAAGGACCGGGCTGTATAACAAAGGCAGACAAGCTGCAATCAAACATGTGCTGGACAAAGTACTTTGAAAACCTGAACAGCTCGAGCTGAAGCCACAAGATGAGCTTATCTTGTAGTTTCTTCACTGGTGCACTGACTGCTTGAAAATGACAAAGCTAGACTCCACCAATGTCCATGCTCTGATCAGGAGTAGCAGGCGCGTCCACATGGCCGTTTGCATTAGTCAGCTGACCAGAAATTACCCAATTTTGCACATGGCTGTCGCTCACATTATAGCTGGCTGTGTCCTGCTGGCCATCATCAGCTACTTCCCGGATGTTACCGGAAAAGTTTCCAGCATCTATGTGAACTACCTGTCCAGCCTCCTCAGCAAATTCGAGTTCCTTGATTGTGATGTCTCGTCGATCCCTCTGAGACATGATGAAAGGGAGGTGGAGTGTCATGAAAAGAGCGACTAAAGCAGAAGCAAGGCAGGGCACTGCCACCTCGGGATGCCCTGAGAGGGCTGTTAGAATCAGGCTTGTGGCAAAGGGTGTCCTTGTGATAGCTGTGTTCAGGCCTGCATGGAAATGTACATCCCTGACTTGAGCACGCACTGTAAATCTACGCAATCAATTGCAGTTGTGATTTGTGTTGTCAAAACAACATCAGTGTTTTGCAAACCTTATGAGAAGCTGCACAATGCAGATTGCACAACAGTCAGGAAACAGTGGAGACAGCTGTGTATGCAGGTTGCAATGCCATGGAGTACAATGGCATGACTGTCATAGCTTCATTGCACGGTGCGGATGCCAAAGAGACAACCATACTGATGGTTTGTATCATGAACTCTGGAGAAAAGGACACACATGGCCCCAACAGCAGTGAAAAAATGAAAGGAAATGGTCACCTGCAGCCATTGTCATGGCTACCACAACGTCTGGCAGGCCTTGCAGGAATGGCATCCCAGGAATGTGAGCAATTGCCAAACCCAGGGAAGTTCCCGCCATGAACAGGGGGAAGATAAAGCCTCCTCTGAAGCCAGAGTTGACAGTCACACTGACAGTGATCAGCTTCACCACTGCTATGACCAACAACAGCTGCGGGGTGTAGTGGTTCTGCTGGAAGGGCTCAAGCCCCCAGACTCCGCCTTTCGGCCAGATGTGTGGAAGGGCAGTTGAAGGGGCAGCCAGGGTGCCTATCTCAAACTCTCCCCAAAACATTACAGGGG
>JAABUK010005197.1_pt1 | contig 20525 bp, 21 predicted proteins | sample 5559141 | NCBI WGS metagenome assembly JAABUK01 (sample SAMN10711869, study PRJNA513367) | rock metagenome | isolation source: Antarctica rocks | place: Antarctica: Victoria Land, Pudding Butte nord | collected 2016-01-03 | reverse complement strand
GGTAGGTGATCTGGGTGGGGGCGTCGCTGTAGCTGTTGGTGGAGGTTGAGGAGGGGGAGGGCGTGCTGTTTTGGGACAGGAGGGGTGGGAGGGGGAGGAAGTTGCAGGCTGAGGCGGGGCGGGCGGAGACGAGGGTGAAGATTTGGGAGAGAAGGGATTGTTGGGTTGTTGTGTCCTGGGTTGGACTTTTTAGTGGGGGAGATTCGTTTAGGAAGCTGGATGAGAGCAGTGAGTCTGGGGGTAAGGGGTGTGACGCACAAGTTGGGTGTAGAACTTCGTGAGGCGTGGCTGGCCGCTGTTGTTGAAGACTAGGACCGCGTTGATCATGGTGCTTGTCGAGGTGCGGAGAATAGCTGTGGGAGGAGGAGGAGATGAGATTTGAAGCCACGATGTATCATCTGCTTATTCCCATGATTATTCAATGCTATCCTTAGTCCTTTCGTACGGCTGAATGCTATGATTCGTAGCAATTTATTGATTCTACCGGGGATCTGTTGGAGAAGTTTGTGATGAATGAGTGTATGCAGGAAGAAGCAAGGAAGAAGAAAACGGGCCTGTGCTAAGTAAGCCGCGGCGAGACGAAGCCTGCTATCGACTCAAACAGGCAATCCCGCTTCACTGTGCCTTGCCAACGCCGGTCGATTGATATGTATTTACGACTCGTGACCTTCCTGTGTGCACATGCAAGGGTAGATCGGTGAGTGGTCGAGGTCTTCCAATGAGCGTTGAATGAGAAAAACAACGCCATCTCTCAACCTGTGATCATACAACCCACATCGACCAGCAAATACAGCAATCCCGGCGCCGGATCCTGTCTCTAGCAATCGGAAACTTTTGGGAATAATCCATATTCCCTTTTGTCGCAAGGTCACAGCAGAACCTCATGCCTCGAGAGCAGACTCAAGACTCGGATCGAGCAGCCAATTTTTACCGGCCGACTCAGAACGGCTATGCCAGTCGAGCACGCTCCGAACTTTGGTCAACACTATTCCACGAGCGTCCAGCTTCCAAAGCGAATTGGTGCCACGAATGTTCTGCGGAAGTGTAGACTGGGCTACAAAGTATCTCGTACAGTGCACTGTTTTGCGGGTGATGTCCCCACGCTATCACACTTTAACTTTCGCACATTGCAGGATTAGAGCTACATGCTGACCCTTGCCTTATCATTTTCAAGGAGCCATATCATGTTGAAGGATGTGCAGATTGCACAGCACATCTTTGCCAAAGCAGCTGCCCTATTTGGCATGGCAGTTGATGTGTGAACGCACATTGTCGGGCGCAAGCGGTATTTGGGATGCATGCTCTGCAAGCCCAACGCGCGTAGTACGGGTGAGGCCAGTCGTGGTTTTCTATGAACCAGATACATATACTCCCTGGCCTTCAGGTAAGGCAAACTATTCAAGAATTTACTGATCCATTTCTTCCCCGAACTCCTGATTAAGATGCCTTACATCACTAGCCGACAAGAAGCAACACTACTTCAGCTCCAATATATCACAGACTCCATTGGGCTGCGCCGCACATATCTGAAGGATGAGGTGAAGATTGAATATAAAAGCATCGATAATGCCACTTGCAAGCTTGAGGATATCATCAAGCCCATCCTAGCCACGGCTGCTGACCTTACGAAACGGCCTGATATCAAATGACACTCAAGCTACAAGACATATGCAGCGCGAGTAGCAAGGCTGGTGAATTCTGCGCACGCTCAACTCACAACTGTGCCGGAAGGGTTCCCTCATCAAGTGACCTCACCCAGGTCCTGAACTGAATCTGACTTCGTGAATCCTGATAAGTATCTCGTGCATTTATCTGCTCAAGACGTTGATGAGATTAAGGCTGCCCTAGAATTCTTTAAAAGTATGTTTGTCTGAACTCTAACTTGAAGGGGAACTACTCAAGATTAAACATAATTTGCTAACTCTTCAGGCTTAAATGGCAATCACGGACCCAATTGAGTCTCCACTGAATTCTTCTCGCTCCCCAATCTTCGCAATCGGCTCACTGCGATCGCTAGAAATATTTACCCAGACACGGGATTCAATGTCATCCGCGGGCTGAATCCTACTGACTTTTCTCCGCTAGACAATATTCTCCTCTATCTCAGTATTACCAGCTACATTGCTGAGATTCGTAGCTGTCAAGACTATGATGAAAGAATAATTGTCCACATTAAGGACATTGAAAAAGACTTACCAGAATTCACAGGCTGATCTTCACCCTACACCAGCTGAGCGCAGATAAGCCACTCTCAACTTCACAAAGACTTGTGAAGTTGATCAAATCACCTGTAACAGTCTTTTCACACTAACATGTGCAACAGTCTCTTCATGTACGTTATCAACACTGCTGCTATTGCGGGAGAGAGCTTACTGACATCCTCAGCAACGATCTACAATGAGATAGCCGCAACTCGGCCAGATATCATTCATGTGCTCGCTGATGACAAATGAATACACGATGAGTAAGTAGAAGTAATAAACCTCATCGTCTTCTTGATATCCTCTTCCCCGCTAACAGCGGTCATACAGATTTAATAAGATCAAAGTTAGCTGATATCGTCGCCAGCTCCTCTTCAACTTCAAGAAGCGCGGCTCAAGTTTCTGTTACTCTCGCCGTCCCCTGACTGGCGCACCCCTTTCCCCTCACCACGCAGGAGTTCCGGCCATGACAGAGGAGCAAGCGGAAGCAATTAATGCTGTTCAGTTCACAGCTGCCAAACATCAGCTCGCCATCAAAACTGGAGGCCGGCGATATCGAGATCTTCAACAACATGGCTCTCTTCCATGCCCAGAAATGGTTTCATGGACAGAAGTGACTCAACCGAGTCCGAGACATGTGTCAAGGATTCTGAGACGGTAAAGCGCACCTTGAGTGGAACGAGACATATGCTTCGTCTGTGGCTTAGAAGCACCGACGATGAGCTTGTATGGGAGACACCTGAGCCTCTTGAGAAAAATTCCTACACCATCTACGGCGACAGCGAGTCCAGGAGGATCGGAAAGTGGGATGTTCACCGCGCTCCACCAATCAACAGGGTTTTAAAGAAGTACTTCTCGTACTCTTGAACAGAATATTCCCGCTTACGCCCATCCCAGTGGATAGACTCATTCGACAACTCGATCACATCGTTAGCCGCGATAATTCGGCACTTTTCACGCGAGGCTCGGCCCCAGGTTCGGTTAATTTCTCTCCTCCTGACATTGTCCTTTTCTTTTTACAATCACGATGACGTTCACGGTCAACTCACGAATTCGCATAGTCTTATCTACTAGTTCGATATGAAATGCCTTGACCTTTTCTCGGTTTCCGGGCGCATTTTCTTAGCTCTCACCCATATCACGCCTTTCAGGCCGGTAGTTCATCCACAATGTGCGGCGAGCCGGGCTCCCAGTGCTGCGCAAACGATTGATGTGTCCAGTATAGATCCTCTTCATATCTGTATTTTGTCCTCAATTCTGTCATATGCGTATATACGGTTGTCAGTCGTTAGCACGTCGCACCGCAGTTAGACCGCCAATTTGGAAGCAGACTGACCTTTGGCCCCGACCATCGCTTGCGTCTTCTGCAAGAACTGGACCTGAGTCTCGTCAAGCTTTGCAAACTTGACATTCTTTGCGTTGCCCCAGTCCATCCGAAATGGCGCTGAGCCATTGGAGATGTAGTGGAATCGTGACAAGAGGACCTTGCACATGTGGAACCAGGACTCGCCAGCTTCATGTCCGAGTATCGTCGCTGCAGGTTCATTTAAGTCTCGACGACCATACGGAAGGGGTTCTACTTACACCCATCCCATGGCGTTTCGAGAAGCCGTTTCCGTGAGCAGCAGCCCATTCAGCGTGGCTGAGAAGCATGTATATGCTCAAGTAGCAATCGAACCACGTTTCAGGACGGTTTTCTAGGATCATTTCATTGAGCCTCAGCAGAAGCTTTGCCCTCAAGGGATTTAGCACGTCTCGAATCACGACCTGGTCGAGCTGCACATCCATCATTGGTGTGATTGGTATGAAGCCATATCACGGACTTTTGGGGTCTATGATCTTGGGCATGTCGACTGTGTCTTCTCCGCAGATGGTCCATGTCTTCTCGATGACACGGCACCCAGCCCATAGATCGAGTGCCAAGCTGGTCATAGAGTCCTGTGAAGGTCAGCATATAGACAGGACTTCCATGAATGAGTATACCGGAAATTGAGCTGCATATGCAATGGCGGTCTTCGTTGTAGACCATGTGATGTCTGTTCCGGTTCGAAGCAGGCCCAGATAGTTGGCTCGCGTCTTGCCGATATACGCCTCCATATTTGTTCTTACTCTGTCGATATCGGTGAGACAGAAATGCGGCATTTCAAGGATGCATTCCTCTCCATCCTCGTTTCGTTGTTTGCGGTTGACCTTGTCACCAGGTTGGGTCTTGAATTTGGTAACATAGACTTCCAGGTTCGGTCCGCAGATTTGGCACAGCTGCAGTGTTCTGACTTCTCTCGCTGTTTTAGGCGATTCCACATTCTGAGATACGTCCACAAGCTCGCAGACAGTCTGACGGTCGAAAAATTGAGGACTCTGAATGCTCGGACCCAGCTGGGTATCAGCAAAAGTGCCCCAAATTTTACCAGGAATGTAGCAGTTGAACTCCCCTTTCCTGAAGAATGTTACGTCAAGTATGTCTGAAAGGAAGCACGGAAGCCTCGAGATGCCTTTATATCTCCTCTTGAGTGATGCACATGGGGTGCAAAACTCGTACGGTGATTTTTCATGCAAGTCACACTGCGAACGGTTAGCCAAGGTCTCGGAACCTGGTCTGACATGGTCTACTCTTTTCTTCCCTCTTCGACATGTTTCGCAGGCGCCGACTGATCGACAGTACGCTGTTGCTTCTCTCGCGGCTGGCTCGTATGCACACTTCACCTTTCGATGGGAGGTGCCTAGAACGAGCCCGACGCCTTCTACCCGACCTCTGTCGTCATATTGAATGAGCTCTTTTGGCGGCTAGGAGATGCGAGATTGGTTAGACCTTTGCGCAACTTCTGGGTTCATGGTACTCACCTCACTGCTTAGTAAATCAACGCCTCATTTTCTTTGCTTCCGTGCAGGCTCTTCCTGACCGTATTGCACTATTTCAAGGTATCTTCTACTTTTATTTTCGTCGCTGCGCGCGTGCGAGGGCAATCCCTTCGCTGTAGGTGATGGCCCTGTCGCAGAAGACGCTCTCGCGTGGTCAATTTCAACGGCGTCAGACTGCGATGTGTCCGTTATCTCGGCCAGACCAGCCCTCGAAACTCCGGCAGAATCAGGAATCGCCTGAGCCTCACGGCCTCCGTTGATAAGTTGAGTTATGAGATTGGTTGGCGGTGTGTGGGAGTTGGTCACTAGTTCAAAACCGGTAGAATCGCTGTCCCCAGACGGCATCATCCACGAGCTGTCACTCAGGTACGGCATGGATCTCTGTCGGTCACGCGAAGAATTGGTGATGTTGTCCAGGTATTGCCAATCGGATGGTGTCGATAGTGAATCAGAGCGGGACCCAGATTCATTTGCTCCAATCCAGGAATGGGTCGATGGTGTCGAAGTAGACGGCAACGCAAGCTGATTCTGGTCTGGCAATGTCGCGCTTGACTGGCCTCCGATGGAAAGCGGCATGAGCTGTGGTGCCTGAAACTGCGTAGCATCGGCAAACCATATGTGATCAGCTGGCGCAAGCTGCCCATAGTTGCTAGCGTTCAGCCAGGCTAGGGGTGCTTGGATTGGCGACGACGTGTGCTGGTTGGGATGCCATGCATTTGCAAACTCTGGTCGTGGTACAAGTTGCGGTAAATATGGTGTTTGCAATTGGCGGTCGATATCCAGCGACCCCGTGGCGCCCGTGTCAATTGCCGCAGGTGCTGCCGCATTCGTTGCAAAGGCGGCAGAGAAGTCAAGGGCATTGTTTAAGTCTAGGGAAGGTTAAGCAACCGGCGCCATTACCTAGGAAGAGCCGGCATACCAAAGTCTAGAAATGCGACGTCAGATTGGATTGGCAGGCTGCTGGCGTTTCGATCGGAATGTCCTCGTCGATTGGCTTGAGCTTGCTGAGACGAAGTGCCGGCATTGGCTTGAGCTTCGAAAGCAGCAGCAGAATACTCGTCGTCTAGTCCACGATATCAGAACATCGTCTCCGCATCGGCACGAATCCACGAAGAGTTGAGACTGACCAACGTCGGCGTGGAAATCCGCCATGTCACCCGGAGCGACAGGGCATATGGTACAGCGAGTAAGGCTGAGAAGGCTTCGCGTGGAGAGAAAAGAGTAATTGCATATGTGTCTTAACCGAGACTCCGGCCGTTTCTATAGCGGGGACAGAGGAAGAATACCTGGAGACAAGCGCAGAGCCTTGGCCGCCGAAGAAGCCCTGTCTGATATACTTGCACGGCATCTTGTACTGATCTTGACTGCCAAATCACAGCAATGGCCCTCTCTGGCCGGGCACACCAAGGCAGATGGCAAGGCATCCAAAGTAAGTGACCAAGAGCCCTTTGCCACCGGCGAAACTGCACAGCTGAGACGCAGCTCCACAACGCCATGTGGTCAGACGTGCCCGATACCTGCTCAGAGTCTTGAGACTCCGTCACCTACAGTCAGCCTATGTCCTTTCTGGCTGGCCGTTTGGTGGAAGAGGGAACGGCGCATCTCGGGCTGCTGGAGTCTGCATGGCACCAATCCCCATCTGGTCGACGACGCTGGACAGCATGGATGACACGGCTTACCGCTTATCACCCAGCGCTCACCGCACAGAGTTTGGATCATGGCCAACCTTCAGACCCCTATAATATTAGTGACATGCCAGAACCAAGAACTGCCGACCATCGTCTCGCCCTACACATACAAGCCTTCGTACCAGCACAGCCTCTGCTGATGCCATGGCGACAAGGTATTCGACACGCACAGCGACTCCCAACGACCTCGATGGCATCCTAGATGTTGTCCTTGCTGCTATGCCGCACGATGCCCAGTGGGACTATCGCTTCGTACACAAACACGAGTTCCCGGACGATCATCGCAATTTTACCAGACTTCTCTATGAACAGTTCATTGCTCCCGCAAACGATGACTGGCATGTCATGTTAGCAGAGGCTTCAGTTCCTGGCACGGCTGGTGCTGGCAACATTGTGGCGTTCTCGGTCTGGGATATGTCCTTTGCTAACAAGGCTAAGAAGGGCCCGGAATATGAGCCGCAAAATCGTAAGTCTTGCTATCCTAGCCCTGGCATGTTCGAGCTGACTGACCACTGATGGTAGCAATGGCAACAGTTGCACAGGCAGGGGGCGCCAAACGCCGAGATGTTGAGCCACATGGACAGGCTGCTTTCAGGACTACTTGCATCCAAGCAAAACAGCGCTTTTTTGATGACATTTGGGGGATCGGCAACTTCACTTGCAAATATTGGGCGTACATCCCGATCATTGGAAACACAAGATTGGTTCGGAGCTGGTGCTTTGTGGGATGGGCAAGGCAGCCAAGGAGAAGATGCCACTGACCCTGATGGCAAGCACGCTGGGGTCGCTATTGTATGCAAAATTGGGTTTCAGGAATCTAGGGAAATTCACCATCCAAGTGCCAGGACAAGAAGAGAGGGTGGATTGCGATGCCATGGTGTACGAGCCCCGCTAAAGGCAGCGGCAAAGAACGAGCTCTAGCTCTCCAGGGGTTTTGGCTGCAGGTCGCTTGATCTGCGTATCTTGGTAAGTTAGCAACAGGTCGAGGAGGGTGGAAGTGTAAAGAAGACCAAGGGGCCTCACTTGCCAGCCATTGGGAAAAGGCTGGGTCGACTTCCGCCCGGAAACAAGATTTTCCGTCCTTATGCTGACCAGATTTCCAAATTGGGTCAAGGATTCGTACACATATATTTGTCAAAGAGCTTGCCGAACCTGGCCCATCCCCAGCTTGGCCACCATACCCTCTCCGCTCGCCGTTTTCCTGTAAGAGCGTGACCGCAAATTATATCAAGCTCACCGAGATTACTCAGTCGGATCTACGTCTTCTTTGCGCTTTGTCAGTGGCTATAAGCATCACTTGTTGTCACCAAGTTTCGGATCTGCCTTAGCCGCCAGCACCACTATGAATGTGACGCTGGCGATGGAGAGATGTATAAAACCCGCGGCCTCTTCCAATTCAGTCTCTTGCTTCACCAACCGGGATCAGAACATCACAATAGCATGCTCTTGTGAACGCAGAGTCCAACTACACAAATCAAGAAACGAGAAACCCTTGTCCCAACATGAACTCGGCCACCAAGAAGTCATCGTTGCAGAGGGTCGAGTTGGGTGGAAATCTGACCTTCAGAGACGAGAACACAAGGTATGTCAGAAAAGACCGATTCCCATAACCTTTACATGGGCTGACCGACGTTCAGAACGTTTGGCCACACCCTCAACGGGGAAAGCAGACTTCTGTCTGAGCATGTAGAAGTCAATCTCAACAGAAGAAATAGCTTCGTATCTTCAACGCGTCACCGAGGATCTGCGATGGATGGCCCCCGACTCGACGATCCTCTCTGGTATGTACCATCCTTCGTTCCCAGACCTCGCTGACAGGCTCAGGCTCGACTTCGATAAGAAGAATCTTGACTTAGCTGCTCGCACAATCACCGAGAAATTCCCAAGTGATGCGCAAGGTGATATATATTATGCTTGGCCGTATAATAACGAGGCTTATTATTGGCTTATTCGATCATCTATCACGTGAATTGTTACTAATAGAAGCGGATAATTGAAACCTAAAACAATTCAACTTAAACTAAGATTCTAATTATCCGTTTTTACTTTGCAAAAAGCTATGTAGAATATAAAAAAATGAGTTAATAATTAGTCTTATTATTTTACAGTAAAGTAAGGAATATTATTAAGAATTTAATAGAAGTAAGGATATAATCGGAGGAATGATTTATCTCTGACGCTCCTACGTGTTCGCTATCATCATGGAGCATTTCTTGACCTGTACACCAGTTGCGTTCCTAGTTTGGCTATTTACGGGTGGATCCCGTAAGGACTTTTTGATGAATGAGTGTATGCAAGGAAGAAGAAAACAAGCCTATGCTAAGTAAGCCGCCAAGGAGGACCTACAACTCTTTAAATCAATGCGGCACTTCAATCAGCGTATGTACGTTCAAAGACGATCCACTGTATCACGATACCAGGCATTATCGTTTGTCTTGCCAACACTCACTCTTCTGAGCAGTATCATCCTTTGTCTCCTTGATGTTGAGACGGACGTCCTCAGTCCCGCCACGATCAGCCTTGACCTGGACCGTTGCTTGTCAGCGAAGGTTCTGCTAATGACTAACTCACGTTGTTCGTGCGATGAAGGTTAAATAGAGACGGAAGGATCCATCGAGTCTTTGAGAAGGAAAGTATAAGAGGACTCCCAAGAAGCAGGTACCTACATCAGCTTCGCTTTGAGATGCCCGCTATTTATCCCACGACGATCATCTTTGCGTGTCGTGCGTTGCTCGATGACGGGACACTCCTAATGTTGCTCCCCGGCCTTGATGTCGATGTCTGAACCTGGCATCATACGGTAGACGTTGTCAGCTGAACGCCCTCATGTCTTGCACATGATATGTTTTGGCCCTCCGTCCTGTACTGTAAGAATGTGGCGTTAAGGATCGTCCTATCCTTCGGACCGTTGGACGTCCTTCCCTGGCCTAACCGACGTCACCTCACTCGCCGTTCAAGGAAATCAAAAACATGGTCCAACTATGCCCCGTGAGTCACGGCCGGTTCCAGGAGAGGCTTACTATAACTGGAAACTCCAGACTTATGACCTCTGAGCGCTCCGGCGAGTGAAGGCTGACGGAGGCAGAAGGCCTGCTTCCTAAGGAGGTAGACAGACTGCGTTGTTACCAATCTGCGATGGGAAAAATGGTTGAAAACAAAGAGAAGACAGGTGCTCACGATACCAACGTGGAGCTCCGGCCAACTGCTCCTGCGGCTTGCAGCGCTACAGTAGGGGTACGACAGAACCAGGCACTGTTACAGATCGGTCGCAGCAGTCACTCGGCCACAGACAACTGCGATTTGCACATTAGAACTGGACGAAGGGGTCTTATCAGTGTTGAACGGCGGCTCATCGGACGACGATTTTCTTCGTGGCATAGTCAAAGGTTCGGATGATGTGGCAGTATCGATAGGGATACATGGTCTAGATGGTAGGAGTTGGTCGATACAAGGAGGCCAGACTGATAGCCGTAGTGCTGTGGTCTGTAGGGCGTCCTTGGCGCTACGCCCCTATTGCCGTCTTTCGAGATAATGCTTGGCAAAGAAAACCACCTGAAGTCTTCTTCGACCATGGCAGGGGAACTCTTCTAAGGCGTACGGTGGAGTGCAAGCTTACTGAATGAACCCCATTGATGGCCATTTTGACCTGCCAAACCTGTAATGTGTTGCTCCATGCCCGCCTTCGCGCACGACTCTCCTTCCTCGCCTCGCTCCGCTCGCGGTCCCAAGTCCGCTCACACAAGTACCAAGTTACGCCTGATCCCCCCAAACTAGCATACCACTGGGACACATTTCCACCGACTCTTTCCCAGCTCCAATCCGCAACAGCTTTCATCAGAACTCACCCACCGCGCAAACTCTGGACCGCAACCGAATGGCGCAAGCACAACCCATCCGACAGCCCTTCAATCAACACCCTCGGCACCCAACTCATCCCCGAAGTCACCTTCCTAGGCCGCTCCAACGTCGGGAAGTCCTCTCTCCTCAACGCACTTCTCCAATCTCCCGAGCTGAACCGCGTCGGCCCTCGCCCTGGCAAAACAAACACCATGCACGCCTGGGGCCTGTCTGCAGCCAACCCACTCACCGGCGGCGCAGGTCCTGGCGGAGAACAAGACACTCGTGTCGCTGTCCTTGATATGCCGGGCTATGGGTATGCGAGCAGGGATGACTGGGGAAAGGAAATCGTGACGTACCTCCGGCGACGGAAGCAATTGAGGCGGGCATTTGTGCTGATTGACGCCTTACATGGTATCAAGGCATCGGATGAGCAGATGGTCAAATTGTTGAGGAAGGAGGGGATCAGTTATCAGATCGTGGTCAGCAAGGCGGATAGATTGCTTGCAACGAGTAAGAAAGGTGGGAATGCGAGACTACAGGCCTTCTTTGAGCTCTTGCGCCAGGAGCTTGTCCAACCGGAAGGTGGTGCCGGAGTGGCTGGGCTTGGTGAGATCCTGGCTGTTGGAGGCCTGGGGGATGCGAAGAGGAACGACAAGATCACGGGGAGGCATATGCTGGGTATCGAGCAGGTTAGGTGGGCGGTCCTGGTTGCCGCCGGACTGGAGGAATGGGCAACAAAGAGGACTGCAACCTCAGACAAGGAGACAAGGACAGCCAACACAGAGACCACCTCATCGAGCTTACCTGAAAGACTCAATCGTTCACCGCCACTCACCCCGCAATCCCCGAGTGCCATTCACAACTCCATCCTCACCACCTTAGGACCCCCTTCCACAAAAGGACATGCGCAAGACCCCACCCAGCATTCCTCTCTGCCCACCCGCCCAACCCGCACCCACCGCTCCTCTTACCCAACGACCTTCCGCACGCACGAAGAAGAAGCCCGCGCTGCCCGGCCCCCGGCCCCCGTCCCCTCAACCGCCAAGCACTACAACCCCGTCGGTGGCCTTGCCGAACTCGAAGCCCAGTCCTCCCGTAACTCCAAGGAGGTACCCTCCTCGCGCAGAAGAAAGCGGGGCTCCTTCAACGACGGCGACGTCCACCCGGAAGAAAGGTGGGCAGGAGAAGAAAAAACAAGTCAAGATGTCGGAGAGTGTCCGTGCGAGGCTCGATCGGACGAGGGAGAAGAAGGCCGAGGCCGCGATGAGGAAGCCTGGTAAACTGGGGGGAGATGGTATGCTTTCTGAAGGAATGCGAGAGAGAGGTAGAAGGCCTTCTTCTCATTCTTCCTCCTCTTCTGCTTCTGCTTCTGCTTCTGCTATGAGAGATATGGTGGATGATCCGCCTTCTTCGATTAGGACGCCCTCTCCCCCCATGCTAGAAGGAAGAGGTGTAGGCGGGATGGCGGATCTACTCGCCATGAGTAGGAGCGGGGCTGGAGGCTTGACCAAGGCGCGGGGAGGAGGCGGAGGCGGAACCGGCAGGGGAAGAGGAACACCGAAAGGAAGGGGCAAAGCATGGGGAAAGGCGAATGTGAGATGGTGAGGGATGTAACAACATCATGGAACAGGAGGAGAGCGGGCATACATGAGCTCTTTTGTAGATACACCCCCTTGTACATCTACTTGTGTGTGTAAGACGCGATTGATCGAATGCTCCCTCACTCGGGTATCTGTCTATGATCATAAAGAAGGAAAGTCTTGCACACTTTCCGCCTGTTGCCACCGCTGCAGCTGCCCACGTAAATACTAGCTCCAATACCAAATGATCTCGTATGCTGCTGCTGCTGCTGCTGCTGCTGCTGTGCAATGCTATGTGTGTGCTTTTCAATGTAAATGCAAATGTCAATGTGTATGCTTCCTTCCACCAACGCCCGAGCAAGAATGCCGCTCGACCGCCTCAAACCGTCTGACGTTACGTTACCGATGCCGCTAAACAATAAAACTGTCGTTCTTCTCTTTCAGTTTCACATATTCCACTCACTGCTCGTCAACCGCGCCATCGATTTCCATAGCCGCGGTATCAGGATCAATTTCCAGACCCCTGGCATCAACGACGATGCGTTGACCGCGTTTGGACTCTGGGATTCCGTCTCGTGCAGCGCCAAAGTCGAGGACCTGTGTTCAGTGTGTTAGCTCTTTTCCGTGACATACATCCACTCGATCTGGATGGGCTTACCTCTATATGAGTCATATTATCCCTCTGCACCGCTGCAACGCATCTTCTCTCGTTAAACTTCACCTGCCAGACACCGCTGAGATCGGTCAATAAGTCCTTGGCGCACTCGCCGTTCCTGACATTCCACATCTTCAGCGTGCGGTCAGAACCTGAGATGACTTTCTGGCCATCATGCTGGAAGCAGGTTATGGCGCCGGTGTGGGCACTGAGCGTGGCTCTGCATTGGCCGTTATCGGGGTCCCAGATCCGGAGAGTTGAGTCAGCGGCTGCGGATACGAGGCGTTCGGAGTTGAGGTCGAGGAGACCGACGAGGGAGGAATGGCCGTCAAGTGTGTAGAGGATGGAGCCGGTGTCGAGGGACCAGATCTTCACGAGGTTATCCATTGAACCGCTTATGCAGCGGTTGCGATCATGGTCGAGGACAACGCTGTATACCTTTTGAGTGTGGCCTTGGAGACGATGCACAGTCTCACCAGTGGAAATTTTCCAAACGCGAACGGTGCAATCATAACTGCCACTGACGAGGGTGTCGGCATGTGCCGCGATGGCGCGTACAGAGTGCTGATGACCGGTGAGAACACGGACGAAGTATGGACAATCGGTGTCATCTTGAGGTGGACCAGCTTGGAAATACTGAGGATCTCCTGGTTGGGGAAGTTTCCAAACCCGAAGGTTGGAATCTCGAGAGCCAGTGATTATCAGTGACTGCTTAGGTATCATCATCGCTCTTCCATCAGGAGTTTCGCCAACTTTGGTAGGTAATAGGATTTGAAGACATCGCACCGTCGAAGTATGACCTTGGAATACTTGCATCTGACGGCCATTCTCGATATCCCACACTCGCACAGACCTATCAGTGGAGCCGGAAACAAGGACATTGCCCTCATACTGAAGGGCCCATACACCTCCTTCGTGACCCCTGAGTTTCGCACGCAAAGCCCCGGTCTTCGTGTCGTATACGTTGATATTGGTATCGTCAGACCCGGTAACGATTTTGTCATCATCAAAGCCGAGACACGTAACGACATGGCGATCATGAGCCCGAAAGGCTATATGTCGAGGCTTCGCGTCTTCACGCATCCAATTCTTGCGGATTAGGTGGTGTCTGCGGTACAACGACTTGTAGAGATGAAGGGCCTTGAGCGACGACAGCCCTACCTTAGGGTAGGGAACGGCCATTGCAGCAGCATTGGCGGCATTGTAAGGTCCCTCCGCAGAGGACATCTGATTTATCAGATCGATGGATTCAAGCTTTTCGGAAAGGTCTGATGATGTGTCTCTTCGTTTCAGCTGTTTGTTGCGGTTTGATAGCTTCGAAGCAGCTTTTCTCTTTGGTCTTCTCCCAGTGCCCGTTGTTACCGGCTGACCATTCTTCTGACTGATGTTTGAAAGCATCATGGATGTTGAGAGTGAGGTATCACTCTCGGATTTAGTGCTCGAAGCAACGCTGATATCTTGTTCCCAGCCATCTACTCCAATTGGATCTTGCCATCCCCAGCCTTCGAAGATGGCTCGTTGCAATTCACCGTGCGGGAGGCTGAGCCCATCGGCATCCAAAAGATCCTTCCATGCTTGTTCGTCACCATTCACAATGTGACGCCATTTTCTTGATGCTTGTGAGGCTCGGCATAGACTCTTGGCATCAAGGAACTTTAGGATATTGAGACTCAATTCTGGCGGTAGTATACCAACGAAGTCACATCTGAGGGCTGGATTTACCACATCTGCCACGAGATGTAACGTCGGCTTTGGACATCGTCGCAGGAGTTGATGCATCACATAGCTTTTGAAGTCGTCAGGTATAGCCTCGAAAAAATCCAGCATAGCAGGGATATCGTTGATGGAAGACTGGAGGGTGTCAGGCCCGGAATCCTGTTTATCGGAAAGATGCCTCGCTGTCCGAAGTGTAGGGAAGTCGAAGATCCTCTTTCCAGAATCCGGTTCAAAGACCTGGCTGCTTTCACTCATCTCGTGATCATGTTGAGATGCTAGTTCCGAGTTGGAGTCAATATCGGCGAAGTAACCAGCATTTTGGAGATTTGCAGCTGCTGTGACGGGTGAAAGGCTGGGACTAGGCAAGCTCCCATCTTGTGCCATCGAGGTATCCACAGCCGCCAGTCTCGAAGGAATAGAGAGATTTCTACGCGCGGCAGGAACAGCAAATTGGCGTTCGTCGCCCTGTATGGGTGGAGTAGGCACTACGCTCTCTATAGCGATCTGTGAGGTTGGAAAACTTGATAGAGAGCGCTGAGCCTCCACGACTGGTGGTCGGCAGCTCGAAGGGCTGGTCTGGAGGCCATGACTAGATACAGGACGATTGGAAGTCACATCGTGAACGGACCCGAGTGCAGGAGGTGTGTTTCGCTTTGACATTGAGGGCGACAGTGGAGATCGATCATTCTGGCAGACATTCTCTGGTACGTTCGATAACAGAAAACGGCGTCCTTTACTACGTCTTTCTCTGAGGTCTATTTCTGGAGTGGTGGGATCATCGACTCGAATGTTTTTGAGATGCCTCCACGAAGCCGGGCCGGGGTGAGAGCGATCGAGTCGACGACTTGCTGTTGTCGAACGAGTACTTCGGACAGGCTCGGGATGGTCTGTGATCGAGTCTGGCGAAGCTGGTCTTTCCCTTGGTACGGATCGTTGTGAATGGGGGCCAAATGAGCTTGATGATTCTGGTGGTTCATTCTTGAATGTCTGCACAGTTTGAACAGCACCATTCGACTTCAGGATCTCGTTCTCTTGTTCAATTTCCTGCATCGCAACCGCGGAATCCTCGGCCTCCCTAAAAATTGTCTGCTTGCCCTCAAGGTTAAAGCTAATATTCCTGAGTGACGGTGGAGTAGGCGTAGAAGCGAGGGGATAGAGCTTAGGATCTAGATCCTGCATGCGTCTGGGAGCTCTCATCACGAAAGGAGGGAATCTCGTAGTGGTGGTGGTGGTGGTGGTCACAACAGTGGTTTGCGTGGCGGGAGCAAAAGAGAATTGTCCGAGGGTACTATCTGCTCCGAAATGCGCCATGCTGGAAGTGGGCCGGTCTTTGCTCCGGCTCCTTTGAATCATAGCTGGTGGTGGAAATCGCGAAGCGAAAGGAGACTTAACAACCTCTTTGGGTGTGGTTTTGTCAGACGAGGAAGAGGTCCTCATGGAAGAGGTATGAGACAGTGGGTCGGTGTCATCCTCAATGTTAGGCGTAACCATGCTGAAAGTATTGCCGGGACCGATGTGTGAAATGTCTTCTTCCAACTTTGCCGGCCTTACAACATCCACCAAAGAGCTTTCTTGTATGCGGCGGTGTGGTTCGAGGTGGTTGACTCGGAGGACGCGAAAGGAACACGGCCCACGGTTGGACTGTGTGAAGGTGTTACTGTCCACTGCTGCCCACACAGAAGCCCTCCCGCTTGGAATCCACTCCTCCTACGAGAACAAATGGTAGATTAATCGTCTCGTATGTCGATCATGATCATAAGGAGACTCGAGAAGGCAAGAGGTATGCTTGTATCTGTGGGTCAGTCAGTGGTGGGACAAACGTTCGGAATGAAAAGCCCCCACTCCACCGAGACACCTCCAGAAACGAGCGGGAAGCCAATTGTCCACGCTGTCGTGCAATCCTCGTAACGTCAGAGGAATGGCCGTGTGCTATGTTATATACAACAATTCGACGGTCATGTTGTTCTCGGAGCAGTGGTGCAGAGAGGCGGCGGCGGCGGCGAATGACCGGCAATTAGAAGATTTGCTGACGGAATCTGGAACGGACTGGGACCCAACTTCGACCGTGCGCAGCCGACTGCTACCATCTCCAACTGACTACTGCGGCTACATACCACATACATAAGTCGACCGTGGAGACTGGTCCATGCCATCCTACTCGTTTACTCGACGCGCCTTGCCATCCAGGCAATTGAGCGTCTGGCTGTTCTGAGCTGTAGCTAGTCCTCTTCGCTCCGGTCAGCCACGAGAATCTACCATGATTCTGCGTCCGACCCAGATCAGAGACAGAAGCAAACCACCCCGGCTTGAGCTTGTGGACTCTTATGCCAGCTCTGCTCATCATCTGCTGCAGCTCGTCGCTGACCATGGCGATGACGCCCGTGCCGACCTCGTATGTTCAGCAATGCCGAAAGCATTGGACCTTCTGTCACTGGTCTGCTCCAGTAAGAATCATTGAGTGCGCCTCTATTCTCCCCTGTAGAATCACCACCAAGAAATCGTTCCATGACTCGATATTGTGCAACGCAATGCCGAGACTGTCGAGTGTTGCATGCGTGCCCGTGATGATATGGGAGCAGAAGAGGTCGAATGAGGAGGGATCAGACATTCGTTTCCGGCGACTGTATCTGCAGCATGATGAACTTTCTCGATGAAACTTTCCTCGACAATGCCTCTGGCAATCTTGCACTTCGACGTGACTTAACGGGTTGCTTCATTTTCAATGGGGAGAGTCCTCACGAAATGCCAAGCTGTGCTTTCATGTGGCTTTGGAAGGTGAAACAGAATCCGATGGATGTGACTTTGCATGCAGAAAAAGGAGGTTGCGAAACTGTTTGTTCTGCACGAGCATCTCAATATTGACCGTGAACATGAAGAGCTGGTAGGTGTTGGAACTTTGGCAGTCCGTCGTCGTCGTCGTCTGCTGCTGAAGGGTATGGGCACTAGTACCTTTTGGTCGTTTTGGATGACATGATGGAGTTGAAGGTCAGGCTTGTGCCCTCTCATCTGATTTCCGGGCGAGCCCACGAACCATTTCTTCCCTGTGTACCTTCTCAGAGTCAGGTTGGAGAAATCCTGATCTTCAATTTCATTTGTGCCGGACTAGAAAGATCCGGTAAGCTTCTGACCCTCTCCCAGGCCATCACTTCAACACCCAGATCAAAGTGAGGTCTTCTGGGCAGACTATGGATCTTCTCACCTCACAGGCATATCCGTACTGACCGCGATCTATGATAGATCTTCTCAGGCAACTCCAGCAACCACTTTAGCACAGCGATTCCATCACGGAATCGCAACTCTTGCTCCCTCGTCAAGGCAGGGCTATGAGGCCACCTGTGGAGCTCCAATCATCACAAGAGAGTTTCTATGAAGAAGAGCCTTCCCCTGAAGAAGAGGCAGCGTTAATGCAGGCCACCTTGATCCTGCCCGAACAGAGTCTATCCTTTGTGGAGATCTTCTTGAATGCAGCGTTGGCCTCAGTGCTTTACACCCGAGAGCTTCTCAAACATGACTCTTCAGTCTTTTCAGAACGCTGTGTTGCTGACCTCTTGGGTTTGTCCGGTCCTGTTACCTATCAAGACTTCTTGGGTCTGAATACTGAAGCTGGACATGGCAAGTCCCAAGTGTTCAAAATCCTTGTGAAGGGCAGGAGCCAAAGAGCGGACAGAATCTTGACACTTTTGGTCCGTATCCGCTTACCTGCCTAATCGCGTAACTGACAGCGTGCAGGAAGGCGGCATCTTTGACGCTTTGCGGAGTGGGTACCTCGAAGCTGTCCAGATCTCCATCTGCGCGGACAGCAGCCGGCCATCTGAAGTCGTGGAATGTTACACCTTCACCTTCACCTACAGCTCTTCATCAGGTCAGGGTGGTCGTGATGTCAGCAGTATCACAGTCTCACCTGGTTCTCACACTCTGTTCTTTGTGGGCGATGCACAAAAAAGCTTTAATGCAGCGATCAAAGGGCTTCTCAAATTAATCCGTGGTCTACCACGCCTTCCTCGTGGGTCAATCTCACTTTGCGTGCCAGATATTGTGCTTATCAGATCAGGTCGCCGAAACTTGGGAATGAATCTTTTCTACACTGACGACTGTCCCGCCTCCTATGAGCCCCGAGGCTTCACGAGCTGCATCGAAGATGACCTCTGCTTTCCAGGTGGTCCACGATTGGTCAGGAAATCCATGAAGACTTCTCGACTTGTTGCTGGAGCACATCGGATCGGAGTGGCAATCAGCCATGTTGACTCAGCAGAGGATCAGGGTCTGCTGCGAGTCGTACCGGAAGACGTCGACTATTCTACCAAGTGTTCGCGTCTTGACGAATACAAGGTGACGAGCACAGCAATCACTATCCAGAACGCTGACTTATCGTCCCAACCATTGCCTTTGTCTTCTCGATCGGAGGCCGCAGGTAAATTGAAAGCTTCGCCGCCAGCTCCTTCTACTCAAACCCGAGATGACGTACAAACCAAAGAAGCCTTACAGCAGATGCAGCGCAGCTCCTCCAGACCTACTGACTTGATGCCCACTCAAAGCCTAGTCAACGCAGGAGATGTTGATGCAGGAGATGTTGATGCTGAAGATGGCAATAATCCAGATCAGTCCCTCTCCAACGCTATGCTGAATACTACGTATGACGAGCCTCCACGCGAGCGCATGATCGTACCAGCCAAAATGGCGGAACTAATCATCCATGCCCGAGCTCTTCAGGAACGTTACTCTCTCCATGATCGACCCTTTGATCAGGAGGCCCTAGATAGCTTCGAAATCAAGCGAAAAGCACCAGTAAATGCGACCAAATGCGAGTGCTTGGATGATTCTGAGGAGGGAACAATGGTTTGTCATTATCCTGGTAGCCGCTCAGTAGATTCTGCTGACATGACCAGCTTCTCTGTGAGGTTTGTGGCACCTGGCAACACCAATTTTGCTATGGCTGGGACCGCATCGAAGAAAAGTACCGCCCTACAGAACACGTCTGCTACAGCTGTCTCCTTTTGCCAGAAGAGAAGGACCTCAACGACTGGATGCCTATTCTTGTCGCTTGTCGGAACACACTCAAGTATCTTATCGAGAAAGAACTTGCAGTCCCGATTGGCGATACCGGCTTGATTGAGGCGATGCGTAAGTTTCTCGTCCTCGATTTCCTTGCCAAACTGTTCATTGACACACGAATTTAGGCTTCAAGGGCGACCCAAAGGACCTCCTCAAAAGTCAAGTCATGCAGATCCTCATGGAACAACGGCTCGTCGAGATATTCCGCGGAGAAGTCCTCACGGCCAATGAAACAAGAGCCATGATAGAACACGTCGATCCAGTGGCAAGCATCTTCCACCTCGTGAGTCTCAACCCCCCCCCTGTCTATCGCACCTCAGCTGACCCCAATAGTACCAGAGCCGCGACAACCACGACAAACCACCATCATCCCTCTACAAAGACGCCGTGCAGTCTCTCGAGGCCACGTTCAAAGTCTTCGCGCTCGACGCAATCCGAACTCATGATTCTTTCGGCGAGGAGGTCATCAGATACGGCTATTACCCTCGCCTCGCAGCCATCCAATCCCGCCGCAAGAGGTCTGCATCGGTGGTGGAGGGCTCACAGGATGCCGGTGCTGCTGCCGGTGCTGGAGTTGGTGAAGGTGGAGGTCGGAACAAGATGGCGCGGACGACGAGGAAGATGAGCAGGTCCGAGATGGTCTGTTTTGATGAGACTGCTTCAAGTGAGACTCGGTCGGAGGAGGCGGTGGAGGCGGAGGATGATGATGAGGAGGAGGAGGAGGATATGTACAATTAGCAAAAGACAGAGAGAAGGAGCGAGAGTGGAAGTGAGAGTGAGAGAGAGAGCACGTCCGCCCTTCTGCAAATAAGAAGGTACTCCACATCCATTTCCTCACTGCCATGTCCAGTAATATCTCCATCCCATAATTTCTGCTACCATACCAGCCCTCATTCCCCTGTCTTCCACCCTCCTAAACTCATGTCTCAAGTAA
>JAABUK010005196.1_pt1 | contig 20528 bp, 16 predicted proteins | sample 5559141 | NCBI WGS metagenome assembly JAABUK01 (sample SAMN10711869, study PRJNA513367) | rock metagenome | isolation source: Antarctica rocks | place: Antarctica: Victoria Land, Pudding Butte nord | collected 2016-01-03 | reverse complement strand
ATTTTTCTGAGATTTATTTATTAGTATGATAACAGAAAGTAGAGTAAAGAATATATATTAAGATAAGTTTTACTCTTTTTAATATAATACTTATAGCACTTGAACTTCTACTATTCACACACATTATCTTAATTATCGAAATATATTAAATATTTAATATAACGCAGAAAACATTATTATAATAAAGTAAAAGTAAAATTAAAATATTTAAGTAAGAAAGATAATATTAAGATAATATTGATAAAATATTTAAAAGATTTTCTTATAATTTTAATATAATAAAAGACTTATAAAGTTATTATAAAGATTTTATAAAAGACTTATAAAGTTATTATAAAGATTTTATAAAAGACTTTCGAAGATTATAAAACTAATAAGATTATATAAGAGACTTAATAAAGAAGACTTGATTTATTATAAAGACTTAATAATAGCGAGATAGTAGTGAGTAATAAGAGTATAAGAAGAAAAGAAGTACTATTATAAGAAAAGAAGTAGTTACTTATACTTAATAAAGAATCTATAATATTAATCTATAGAATTAATTATGAAAGTGATTAATCTATTAAAAGCGGCTGAACTCGTAATTTAACGTGCCGCGTTAATTAAGATTAGTTATCTGCTTTAATCTAACGCTTCTTTAACTTTACATTAAGTTCTTAATCTATTAATCTTTAATCTTCTTCTATTATCGAAAAAATATCTCTAAAATATTCGCGTCTTATCTTCACCTTTATTATAATATTATAATATATTATAATTAATAATTAACTTATTTATATATTACTATTTCTAATACAATTATTATTAGAATGCTAATATATTATCTAACTTTTATCTTCTTCTTATTAGTAAAGTGATTCTATTAATTTAATTCTAATTCTAAGAATAGAACTTTAAAAGAGAAGATATTATTATAATCTTAATTAATAAGTTACTTATTAGCTAATATATTCGCATCTCTAACTTCTTAATATCTTTTCTTTATTTAAAGATTCTCTTTTAAATACTACTATAATTAATAGCTAGCTACAGTTATCTTACTTTTCTCTCTTCTTTAACTATCATATTAAATAGATATAAAGAAAAGAGAAGAGATCTCTAAAGAGATTCTTTAGAGATTAATTTCTATTATATAGAACTAATTAATATCTTCATTAATATTAAGTTAACATCTTATCATCATCACTCTATTCTCACTATCTATCTATCACATAACTCATCTTAACAATTAAATACTTAAAGTATAATAATAGTAAGCTCTTTAAATACTTAAATAACATTATCTTCACAGATAATTTAATTACTTATCACAACTCTAATAAATATCTCTTTAAGCTATACTAAAGAGTTATTAATTAAAGAGCTATTAAATATAAAATAATTATTATATTAAATATAAAAGTTAAGTTTCTATTACTATCTCTAATCTCTTAAGAATTATTATAATGAGAACGCTTTTTTCGAGTCATATAATTTAATACCGAGCAACAGATTATTATTAACTACAATAATTAATAGATCATTTAAATTATTAAAAAAGAGATGTTTAAGCTAAATATTAAGCTGCGTTATATTAATATATATCAGTACTGACTTCATTAGAAGATTTAAACTGATCGAATAATTGTTAAATGAATTCTAATAACTAAAATACTCGCGAATAATCTCATTAAAATTCTATTCATTTAAAAGCATGCTATATTTATTCGATACTCTTTGCGAGAACGTAAAGTCTGACTAATAGATCGATTACAGTCAGTAAGATGATGAGCTCATATCTTCACGCGATATTCAGCGTAATTAATCATTTTATAATAAAATCAAGATGAGCTTAAAAATAAAATTAAAGAGTGGAGATTACGGAAAGTTATCTTTACAGACGCATAAAATAGATAAGTATATAATAAATAAATAGATATAAAAGTTTACGAGGAAATCATTTATTTACAAGAGAAATTATAATCATATGATTATATAAAAATCGATCTTTCTATTATAGAAACAGTCACTTTCTTTATTCGATCTTATAATATGAATTATGCGAGAAGAAGTGAAAGATTTTGATAGAAATATATAAATAATAAAAGATTAAATCTAATTGCGAAGAAACTTTACTAAATAAAATAATTATTCTTTATTTTCTGTGATATAAAAATGAATTAAAGAAGAGTTTAAGTTATAAGTTCTTATAAGAGTGTTACTAACTTCTGCGATTATATTATAAAAAGCTTTATTCTTATTATAAAGACTATAATTTATATAAAATAATAATAATAAATTATAAAAAATAGTAGCTAAATATTAACTATTTTATTTATTATATAATAAGAAATATTATATAGTAGATAAAAACACTCTTAGATCTTAATAACGATTTATAATAAACTGCGATGAACTTCAATCTTTAGCGTAAAGTATTAAAACTAAAAGTATTATAAATATAAATATCATAAGTTATTCTCAAATAGATTTCCGGGCGTGATATAAAGAGAAGTTTTAGATTCTCGGGCGGGATAGAAAGAAACTGTTGAGATTTGTAAGAAGATGTTGAGACTTAGAACTGAAAATCGGGAGAGATTACGCGATACAGAATAGAAATTAACTGCCGGAAATATAAAGCAGTAATAGATTTTATTTCTCAGAGGATTCCCTATTACATAAACACACAGAATCCCTCATTAGTTATAGACTAGATAGGTGTAAGAATAATCATCATCATATTTATTCGATAGCTAAATCTAATTAATATATCAGACAAACTGATCTGCATTAAAAAGGAGAATCAGAAGAATAGCGAATAACTCTACATCATCACTCACGTCATTATTGACGTCATCGATGATGATAATATAAAAGCCTGCTCTATCTCTTATTCCTCCTTCTTTTTCTTTAACAGAGGAAACTCGGCAGGATCAATGAGGAGTGTGATGGCGCCGACGTTGATTTTCAGCACAAAAGCGGATATCAGAAAGCATTTCTACGCGTTTCTAGATCATTCAAGGTCTGATCCACTCATTTAACGCTATTTCGCGTTATTTCGGCCCATATCCAGCTTCAATTTCGCCCGAAATGGAAGCTGAGGAAGTGTGTCAAACAGCCTAGATCTCAGAGCGTCCATTGGTCAGGTTTCGGCTAGCCTGCGCCCTATCCAACCACCCTGTCTAATAAGGCTATTTCGAGCGTTTTCTTGAGTATATAACACTCATTCTACGCGCAATTCTACATAGATTTAGACAGTCAATTCCATCAATTCAACAGACATTCTACGAGCTATTCAGCCTTCAATTTGTCTGACAGAAGGCTTCAAAGTTCGGGAAATTGTCAAGGCAATCAATCGTGCGGCTGAGTGTTGCAAGACGTGGCTGCATATTGACTGGGCGCGGGCACACGCAACGATATCTATCATGCTACCTGCATGGTCAATTTTCCAAAAGTCAGAGACGCATCGTGCTAAACCTCTCGTAGAAACATCATCAATAAGAAAGCTACCTCAAATCTCCAGAACCTCCAAAGCTCGTAGCAATTGGCGAGCGAGAGGCTGGTATGGGCGCAATACACGGACAATGAGCATCTTCTGCGAAGCTCGGTGCCACAATTCGTGAGACCCATTTACCCCAAAAATGTGTGCCAAGAGTCCCACGAATTCTTGCTCTATTCTCATGCAGAAGACCATTTTTTTGTCGAAGAGAGAACGCCTCGTTCTATATGAATGATGCATCAAAAGGTCTAGTGAGCCTCTGGTATCCTGCGCTCCCATCCAGCCTTCGCCTCGGCGACGACTGATGTAAGAGGAAATATGCTCCGCCTAGATTGGGAATTGAAGAGGTAAGGTTTATCAAGAGCCAGCTCGTCGACCTCATGCGATCTAATCATCCCCAAACCCGCCCTCTTTCATCTCTTTCCCCCTCCCTTGCCCTCTGGCCCCCTTCCCACTACTACCATTTCCCCTCCACCCACCCCTCCAAAGACAGCAAATCCCCCTCTCCTCACACCACTCCCTCATCTCTATGGGGCCAACCTCCCTATCCTCGCCGATCGCCTTGAATCCCTCTGTGTTGAGCCATGCGGCCAGATCTTCGAGGACGACGGGATCATACATGAGGATTTTCTGGTGGAAGGTGGGGTTTTGTTGGGAGTTGTGGTTAGGTGGGGTTTTAAAGGTTGTGATGGCCAGGGTGATTTGGGTGGATAGAGGTGGCTGGGAGGGAGAGGGGGGCGAGAGAGTGGAGGTGGGTGTGACTGTTGAAGGAGGAGGCGCCGTGGTAGTCGTGGTAGCGGGTGAGGTTGGGGATGTTGATAGAGTGATGGCAGAAACAGAGCTTGGATTTGCTTCATGGGATGTACCGCCGTCAATTGAACTAGCGGCTTTTCTAAACGTTGACTTCGACGTCGAAACATGGGGCCCGTCGTCCAGCCAAGGCGCCGTCTCGAACGCATCAGATGAAGGAGGTATTGGTGGAAGTGAACGGGGACAGCCGCGTTGGGTCCGCTTGACTCCTGTGTTATCGCCGCTCTGGCCTTCTGCAACACCGATCTCAAAGTCGTGCTCGTCATCTTCGATGTCATCGACATCCATCACACATTCTTCCGACAGAGGCGCTGTTTTAGCCTTAGCGTGGCTTGTCGATGCAATCTTGCACTTCAAGCTGGCTGATGACGTTGAAGTAATATCTTTGGCTTTTCTCAGCCGAGGCTGAGCTGATTTTAAGACTTTCTTCGTCTTTTCACCGGGTGCTTTGTTATCCACTGCCGTTTCTCCAGCTGCCTTCTTAGACAGAGACCCTTTCGTCATTGACTTTTCCGGTGAAGATGCTCCATCTTTCTTGGTTCTCCCTCTCGGCTTCTTGACCTTCGGCGTCGGTCTTGCAGAAATATCGTGTACTTTGGTCAGAAAGTCACCGTGACTGATCTCAGTAGTCTTGTTCACGGCTGAGGTGGCATCAGTGTCTGTATTGGCGACGTTGTGTTTATCATCCCAACACCGGTCCAACAACTCGATCATTTTTTCACGCTTCTTGATCGGTTTGAAACCATATGCCGATAATTGGGACGCTAACTGACTGGTCGTGAGTCCTTTGAAGGATGGCCTCGTGGGTTCAGGTTGCGGAAGAGGATTCGGAGGTATTGTTGGCAGGGCTTTGCTGACTCTATGGGCTTGGTTTACGCCGGTCTTTCCTGCAGCTGCAGTATGTAGAATCCGGACCTGTAATCGAGCCTTGAACGTCCTCACTGCATGAGGTGTTTTGAGCCTTGGATCGTCGATGTCGATTAGGCCTTCGACATCGGGCGACAGTAGCAATCCCCCTCCTCTTGACGCCGGCGAGAGCCATTCCTCGGCCCTGTGACGGAGGTTGCTGGGTGGGAGGATCGGGTTAGGAATGCTCTCGGGACCAAGACTGTTCCTAACCGTCGGCGCACCTGGCTCTAACAAAACATCCTTACCAGCGAATGCCGTTCTTATATCCGGCGAATCAAACATGTCCACTGTATCAACCTGAAGCAAAGCATTGTCATGGTCTCTCCCAGCTGCTGACCACAGATTTCTGGTCTTCAGAAATCTTGAGACACCCCGTCTATCCAGTCGCTTCGGTGTCTCAGCCGATTCACTTATGGGTATGGTAACCTGCGTAGACAGTGGATCGGACATTAATGAAGTATCTTCAGAGTGCTTGATCGCTTGCACGGTATCCCGGATAAAGGTAGGTGATTCGTCTCGGGCAAGTTGGCTAGCAGATCCGAAGAGCATGTCTTGGTTCTCCAACGCTTTTAGGGCAGATTTAGGTGAGCGGAGTGCCGACTTGCGAGGTGCTTTCTTTGAAGTTCTGGACTTTTTGGCGGCATTTTTCCGCTTCGCCGTGTCAGCGACTGTATCGGAGTCGTTATCGAGCGCTCGCTGCTGAGTGGCAGATAAGTATTGCATCATGGGCGATGCTTCCCTTGCCTCCTCACCGAAATAATGGGAAGTAGCAAGTCCTGTAATCGTAGTGTACTTCTTCGGAGAACTTTTCCTGTTTCTGGTTGAGTCCTTGCCGGACTTGCTTGCCTTGGGAGGCAGATTGGGAGCTGTAGTAACAGTGACTGGCCCCCGAGTACCAGTGTCTACGATATCGAGCTTCCTTCGTTTGGTTGGATTAACCTCGCCAACAGGTTTGGTAGTCAGCATACCTTTCGGCCCATATGGAGCTGCATTGTAGCCAAAGCTGCCGAGCAGGCTTTCGGGAAACGGTGCTGCCGCCGCCTTCGGAGAAGCTTGACTGGTACGAGATGCGGGAGGGGTCCAGTCAAGTCGTCGAGAAAAGGCTTTATCAAGCCCCAATGGACTGAGCTCTCGAGCTCGGCATATTTGGGTCGGCACCACCAGATCCCTAGACTCAGGCTGCAACGCAGGGGGTTCATGTTGTTTGGTTATGGCATGCTCGACTCTCTTCGGCTGCTCCACCGGCTGACTTCTCACGGGAGAGCGCAGTCCCTGGATCTTTCGCTTTCCTGGCTCTACCTCTTCTTGGATTTCCGAGCCTCCCACCCTCCTCTGGATGGGCACATTTTCCTTGTTTGTTTTCTCCTTCAACGGTAGCTTGTTCAGACTGCTAAAGCCGCCACCAAAGCCCTCTCTGGTTGCACTTGTGATCTTGAACTTTCGTTGTCTATCAACCCGTGTAAGCTGAGAGGCGCCAGCATTGTGCGACCCTCTCGACCTTTGAGACGCGAATATGGTCCCTGGCGAGGGGAGCGTAGGACTAGAAGAGATATTATCTACCGGCGTTGGGGAGCGCGCGAAGACTTTGGGTGGCGAAGAGGAGAGCAGGATGACACCGCCAACAGCTGACATTCTGCGGCTCAAGGTGGCCGATGGAGGCATCCATCGATGCAAAAGCGTTTATGCAATACTGTATATCGTACGTTGCATCATAACGCAGCGTTGCGCCCAGGTTCACCTTAACCAGTACTGCTTGTACTCCGTAGAAGTCATCCTTCTGCATCCGGAGATGTCAACATAGACTAACCGTGTTTGGTTGACCTGGTGGTCAGCGCCAAGCTTGATGGAGCTGCTCTCGTAGCCTCCTCCTGATAGAGGAAAGGCACGAAGCATCTCCTACGGAGGACTATGAAAATAGATCATGTCTTGTCTGCTCATGCACTCATTTTTCATTGCAGGCGCTTCTATCGTAGCCGGCCTCTCCCAATCACAAAACTTCTCCATAGCAAATTCCGCAACCAGTCCAAAGGCAAGAGTTTACATATGATAAGCACTGACAATATCTTGCAGCATTTCCGTGATATTGCCAATCAATTCGCGCTCAGGATCCAAAGCAGGGCGCTCTTACAAGGACATTCCCACCCTCCTTACCCTTGCCTCGAACCTCCACCCCAACAAAGGCTGCAAACCGGATCCTTGTATCTCGATCCCCTTTCTCCGAGCTCTCCTTTTCCTTTCCAGCACCGACACTAACACCCGAACTCGACGAACCCATCCTCAGGTTCGAACTTGGTGCTAATCCACCATTACCATTGCTGTTCTCTGGCGGTGACGGTTTCTTGCTGCTGCTGCTGACCAGCCCGCCAAAAAGGCTCTTCTTCCGATTGTCTTCCTTCTTCATTTGCTGCTGTGGTCCATTACCGCCATTCCCACCCTGCGCTTGCAGCGAATCGACTCGGGCCGGCAAGCCACTATTGCCATTGTTCTCCCGGTCTCCTTCATTCTCAACCAGGGTCACGCTATCTCCACTGTGTGTAGAAGCCTGGTCACCTTGCTGATGTTCAGGAACACTGGAAAAGTCAATATTCACTCCGGGATTCGTCAATGGCGGAATACCCGATTCCAGCTTCATGTATGTTTCGTTGATGAATGAGCCAGGCATGTAATACTCGACGCAGACGTCACGAGACTCCAGAGGTAACGAGCTGGAGAGGCCGATCGCGAGCTCAATGATCATGCCCACGCCACCTTCTAGACCTGGTGGAGGGGGCTCATTCAGGTTCATTTGTAGGGATGCTGTCAGTTTTTCCATCAACATAGCTGTAAGTTGTTGCTTGTACTCGTGACCCTGCTCTGCGTCCACGCTGTCTGCAAGCCCTTCGAGTGTCGTCAGACGCCATGAGGTGAGTTTGACGATCAGATCTTCTCGCTGCTCTTCACCCAGAACTTGATTTTGTCCAGCCCTTCGGATGTTCTTCTCAATCATCTTCAAGTGACTGCTTAATCCAGGCTCAAGTTGGGGATGGAAGTACCGGTCCAGAATCTCGTCAACGACCCATCGTGTGATGCACGCACGTCCCACAGCTGTCATTTCTTTGGTTCCAACGGTGTGTGCGTCTTTGTTGACCATCGCAGCGAGCCAGGGTGGAACGCCCTTCCACTCCTTTCGTATATTGAAGCTGAGATTGTTTATTGCACCATCAAGACGGTTGAAGCGGGTGGTATATTCGTGATCGTCGAGGGTCGTCTTCGACATGGAAAGCCGTTGGTTCGCAACAGTGTTCTGCAAGGAAGTAACTTGCGCATCCTTTTCGAAATAGTACTTTTTCACCTTGGAGTATTTGGCCTCTAAAAACATTAGATCGTGTTAGCCGTGGTTTGGGAAGGAAAACGGATACGAGGACGTACGTAATTCTTCATGTTTTTGCAGTAATAGTGTGTAGTCTTGGCTGCTGAATTCTTCTCTATTCTTGTTCGGAGGAGGTGTATTTCGCCCATGCTCAGAATGTTGTTGTGCTTGTCTTGCGCCTGGGGGTATGCCATATTGCCCATGGCCTTGCTCAGCCCCTTGTTGATATTGTTGAGCCGGTTGTTGTCTCATAGAGGGGTTAGAGTCCTGTCCTCGTGCCATCCCGGTTTGTGGTTGCAGGTGTGATGGGAGGCTGGATTGATTTGACAGCCTCGCTGGGGTGGCCGATGGTCTGGACTCGTTTGATTGCTGAACAGAAGTGATAGGAGAAGGCGGTCCAAGAGATTGTTGGGAAGGCGGGCGAATCGTTCGATACGGGTCGTAGATATCTAGACTAGGTCGATCTAGTTGAGGATTATAAGCGACGTAGGGATTGGAAGTCTCGGACGGCCGAGGCGGATGTGGCCTGTTATAGGTCTGCTGCGGGTTCTGATGTGATTCTTCGTCTTGATATTGACTTGAATAGTGTGAACTGGTCTGAATCTGAGGTGAATCAAAATGATTTTGTTGGCGATAATATTGCTCGTCAGGTTCGGTATGGGTTTGGGATGGTATGTATTCGTTTGAAGATTCTTTTTCTGCGTGAGTATCGCTAGAGTGCCCTTCTCCTGAGTATTGCGCCGGAGTCGATTGTGGTATTGACCCTTCCTGACTTTCCGGACCAGGACCTCTCTTCCTTGTCGAAAGCCGGCGTCCAAGGGTGGGTACGGGAGGTGGTGGATGTGAGGTATTATCCTTCGACGAATGCAGGCCGAACAAACTCTTCTTGCTGTGCTTCTGCTGACGGCGCTCTTGTTGAGTAGCGGAGAGAGCTCCCGAGGGCACCGGACGATTCTCGTCGAATTGGTCAGGGATGATATTCACAGTTGGTCGCCCCTGATAGCCGTGGCTGGGGATATCTTGACTTTGACCACGCGATGCGAAATGAGCAGGGTACGTTTGCTGTTCGTCCGAGGAGTAATAGCGCTGCGAGTCCGAAACGTCCACGCTTTCGTCGTACTGGGCACCACCTGGACCGTATGCGGCTGATTGGGGCGGAGGAAATGCAGGAGACTGAAGAGGAGAGTCAATGGGGGAATGTAGTGGCGACCTTCCTGCTGAGATGTTCTGAAGAGACCCCTGCGATTTGTTTGACTTGAACAGCCGCATGAAGACTTGTCAGATAGACTCTCGGTATCAAGGTCAACGGAGTGGGTAAGCGGGAAAGGGAAACTTCCCAAAACGCTGGAGGCTATTAATCAATTAGTTCAAGCGCAGAACTCTTCCCCGTGTAATTGGTTCATCGATCTATCAGGATTCTCACATAGGGATGATCAGGAGAGAGCATTAATCTCAGTCTTTGCATTTCATGCCTGCCTACAAGGCTGATGCTGCCATGGACAAGCCACCCGTTTCTGCACCTCATGCACGCAGTTTCATGGGATCCGTGACGCCTGATTCGACCTTCGATCTTAGCTTCGTCAAATTTCCCAGCAAAACGCTGTCCTCCTTCTATTCGCAGAAAACCATCAGGGATTTATTCATATACCGGTGAGCTGTGGTCTTTAGATTACGGTGTACCTGGACAGGTGCTCAGTCGCAGACTAGGGAACCAGGATAGACAGGCAGTATCACTGTTGCCTGGAGTCTGCAGTCCTGGCACTGACCGTGGTCTGTTCAAAGGACGGCATGGAAAAGCTATTCATATGTTGCACAGTTTCAAAATGCTGCGTCAGGTCATGCAGCTTACTCGCAGATATGGAATGCCGTAAAGCTGCAGTGTCACGGAGCTGACAGCTTGCCTTCACGCTAAGTGAAAGTGATATCGCCTCACTGATGCCACCCACGGCCTGTCCTGAACAATTCGAGACGTGGTTTGTGTTACTATCACCTCACCTGGTAGACAATGTGCTTCCTAACAAGGCAAGCATCTCTGATTTCCTGCCTTGGGAGCACCAGCTGCCTTCAATGCTTGCTCTCACAATCCACGCCCAATCCTCTTCTGTCAGACAGAAAGCTTCTTGTACAGCACAATAATTGTCCAGAATATAGGCGCCGAAATACGCAGGATCGTCACTGTTGATCGAAAACTTGACCCCCTTGTCAAGATACAGCCTGATCGGAAGTTCTTTGACATCCTTGACGCAGCGAAGCTTGACGTTCGAGACAGGGCACATGGTGATTAGCATCTTCCTCCTCACAAACTCCGCCAGCAGCTCAGGGTCTTCTGCCAACTTAATGCCGTGGTCCACGCGTTGGACGTGAAGATGTTCCAGTGCCCCTCGCATATAGCTGACATCAGCTTCTTCACCAGCATGAGCAGTTCTCCGGATACCTTCTCTCTCCGCAGACGAGTAGATCGACTTGAACAATTCTGGTGGGTTGCCTTTCTCGCTTGATGAGAGACCAATGCCGGCCACGCGGCCACTTTCTAGGTCAGGCAATGCAACTTCATAATGCTGCTCTGCACTTGCAATGGGTAGATGGCGCATGAAACAAATGATGAGCTCGCTTGTTACATCAAGCTCTGCTTTCGCGCGTCTGCAGGCGGTCGTAAAGCCTTGAACAACTGTAGAATATTCAACTCCCCGTACAGTGTGACACTGAGGATCGAAGAAGACTTCTGCGTGTACAACTCCATCCCCTTTCGCGCGCATGAAGTATTCCATGGCTAGTGCTTCAAAATCACCCGCGTTGACAAGGACTGACATGCCAATGAAATAATAGTGCAAAAAGTCATCGAGGGAGGTAAATACAGCATATCTCTCCAACATGCTATCGACCGAAGCGAAAGAGGGATCCGATTCGGCGGAGGGCAGGCTGATTCCATTCTCTTTCGCCAACTTGAATAGAAGATGGGGTTCGAGTGTACCCTCGAGGTGTAGATGTTGTTCACATTTTGGCAGTGCTTGGAGGAACGCATGCATAGGTCCTTGACACATCTTCACGATGCAGCGGATGATGGGACAGAGCCTAACAATTGTTGCATGGCAAGAGATGACATCAACAACAGTGGACGACGCTGTAGGAAATCTTAAGATCGGCCTAAAATAGACCCCGGCAATTTCCGACGTTGTTACCATTGAGACACCGCAGGCCCGAACAGGCCGTCTGAATTCGCATCAGGACCGGAAACAGGTCTTTAATCAGCATCTTTACAGGCTGTGGTAAGGAGGTTCAAACGTGTCGCCAGTTGCGAACATGATCTGAATCGTTCCGTATTACGTTAGACTGTCTAGAGCCTACTCTAGGAAATATCGCCGGGTGGAGCTGGCTGCAAGAATACAATCTTAAATCCTTGTGCCTGCTTCACTCAAAGCTTCCCTCCTACTTCTTGAATTGACGTCCAGATATGGCGCTTCTCCAAGCGAGCAGACTCTGTCCCCAGCCCGCACTTCGTCATAATCATAGGTCGCACAATGCCAATTGCTCCTGTCAACATTAGTATTATCCCACATATGAACCTAACACTTGAAACAAACCTGTTATCCCATATGGCCAAGTCATTCTTATTCCATTTGAAGCGTACCTGGGCATCATGATTTTGCGTCACCAAATTGAACAGGTACTGGAGGAGCATATCACTCTCATCTCTTGTCACACCGTTGATGCGTCGGGTGAACCCTTTGCTAACGTACACGGACTTCCAGCCAGTGACTGGATTCGTGCGGACAACGGGATGTATTGCGGAGAGGCTATCGCCATAGTTAAGAGGACTCCCACGAATGCCCTTGCGTACAGGATTGCCTAGGCGATTTGCTTCTTCCAGGAAGAATTTCGCGTCGTGAGTGGCAGTCAAACCTCCAAGGAAGACCTGCATAGTCGACGACAGTCGGTCATAAATCTCGCAACCCGATGCCCAAAGGGTGTCGCCTCCAGTCGGCGGCAGAGTGTGGATTTTGAGCATAGCGTAATCCGACGGACAAGGTTCGAAGGTAATATCTGAGTGCCAACCCACGCTAGCATATCGTGAGGTATCAGAGAGCTGGTGGGTTAGGCCACCACCACGTTTCTGCTTCTCCGAGCTGATTATACTGACCTGGTCACCAAGTTCAGAGCCTTCCTCTGTCAGAGGATGGACGTGCAGGCCTGAGGATTCTGGACACCCTCCCAGGAAGGTCAGACTTTCACACAGTTCCCGCATTTGCAAAGGAGTGACCTCTTGGTTACGCAAGAAGACGACTCCGCGTTGTGAAATGGTAACAGCGAGATCTCTGATACGTTGATCTCGGTCCGGAGCATTGAGCAGATCTGTGACTTGAAGACCTACAAACTCTCGCCCAATGACTGGAGTAAGGTCACGGTGGGTGTAAACATTCAGAGTCCCGGAGTACGCTATTGGCTGCAGGCAACGTGTCTGAGCCTTTACATTGCCTCCCTTGATGCTGGGAGGGAGTGTCCTTCCATGTGCTGGAAAGGAAGTAGAACCATTGGAGTCCGGCTGTAGCAGAGAAGGCATGATCTTAGGTCTTCCGACGAGGTCGAGATGATTCGCCGAGCCTTGGAAGCAAGCGCGTACGCCAGCTTATATGAGAGAGTCGGGCAAGAATGAAAGAGTCTCAAGCTCGCGTTGAATTGTACACAACAGACAAGACACTGTGTTGATATAGAAGACTTTTACGCCAACCTCTGAATAAGGAATAATGCACTTAGCAAAGACAAGAAGAAAGAGAAGAATTTGTATGTCCACGACTGTTCCATATGGACCTTTGGACCGACAACGGAGCCGAATTTCCGGGTGCCGAGTTCCATTGCATAGATTCTGGGGAAACATAGTACACGAGTAGCTGATTCAAGCAACCGAACAGCCGCCCGGCACTGGCTGTCGAGTAGATGGTTTGTCCTGTTGTATGGTGGAGAAGACGGTGAGGAGACATGGCGGGGTTGATCACGACATTCTCTGCCAGGATGGGGGTCACACTCATATTTGCTCGGCTGCAGATTTCCCCTTCTCTATCCCTCGTAGGCAATTGGCTTTCTTTACCCAAACTTGAACACTTTTCCATCCCGTGTGCTGACTTAGTGCCTCAAGCACCGGTGACGACCTTGCCAGGCCTTTCCCTCATCTTTCCTTCGCTGTTGGACTCCCTTTTATTTGTTCCCTTTTCGTGGTTTTGAACCATGATTTTATGAGCTGCTTGATTTCTTCTCCTGAGCTCTACGATTTAGAAGCTTCGAGACTGAGCGGTTCCTTGCTCTTTCTGGGTCGTAGGCTTTTTGGCAAGTATGGCCCACCCCGGCTTTGTGCAAGATCAAAAGGAGACCATTATCTCCCCTGAGACGAAAAGCCCCTGCGGTTCACCATCGCATATCTCGATTGTTCCCGTGGGCCGAGAGAATCTTTCGAAGGCCCTTCCGCCTCATGAATCCTACGAGGGTCGCCATCGATGGGATCCGAATGCCGTCTGGTCGGAGAAAGAGGAGGCCCGTCTTGTTTGGAAGACCGACTTGTACTTTTTGAGCTGGGTATGCGTGATGTTTTTCGGCCTTCAACTTGACAGAGGCAACCTGTCCAATGCATTGACCGACGATCTGTTAACGGATCTTAAATTAACGACAAACGATTACAACAATGTATGTCATCTCATTTTCAACGCGCACTTGACGGCTAACGAGCTGAAGGGAACAACCATACAGCTCCTTTGCTTTCTAGTAGCAGAGTTTCCAGTACAGATGCTCACTAAAAGATTCGGATTCAGAATGGTGCTCCCTTTTATGATGATGGCATGGGGAACTGTCTGTGTGTTACTTGCCGTCCCCTCCGCATTGTCGTCGCTAAGTTTGCACCTTTCAAGCTTGGTCTCAGGCCTGGATCAATAATCGCGCTTCTTTTTACGTCACAAGAGCGTTGTTAGGTGCTTGTGAAGGCGGCTTTATACCTGGAACTATCCTCTTTGCCACATATTTCTACAAATCGAGAGAACTCGCCACCCGGTTGGCTGTATTCTGGTCTACGCTCAATGTAAGCGTTGAACACTTCGGCAGCATTTACGGCTGGATTGATGCTACCTAGGTAGCTCGAGTCATTTCTGCGCTTCTTGCGGCCGGTGTCCTGCAAATGCGAGGCATAGGTGGACACACAGGCTGGTTCTGGCTATTTTTGCTCGAAGGGCTCTTGACATTCGTCATCGGGCTAGTTGTGAGCTACCCGCCCTGTATGATCAGGGAGGGCTACGGCTAACGGGCCGACAGAGCTTCCTCTATCTCCCACAATCTCCAGTCTCGACAAAGAGCTTCCTCTGCCGGCGCCAATGGTACAGTGAGCGCGAGGAGGTTATCATGATCAATGTGCATCCCCCCTTCCATTAATTTAGCTTCTTGATCTCACAATGGGCTTCAGCGTCTCCTTCGTGACGATCCCGCGAAGGGAGTCACGGCCATCAAAGAACCTGCAACTTTAAGCGACATTCGCAATGCTTGGAGTGATAATTCGATGTGGGGTCTCTATCTTCTCGGGCTGGTAAAGAAGTTCCCGTTGCACGGGCCGCCTCCTTTGTCCCCAAGCGTCGTATTCTCTGCTAATAACTCGCTATTGGTGCAGATTGCGTATATCCCCCAAACACCAGTCCAATCGTACCTCAGCCTGACGCTCCGGCGCCTGAAATTCTCCGTTTTCGATTCCAACATGCTCTCCATCCCATCGGCCGTCCTCCAAATCGTCCTCATGCTCGCTTTGGCCAAAAGCAGTGAATACTTCAACGAGCGCACCTTTCACTGCTTTGTCGGTGAATTCTGGTCCTTGCCACTACTGGCGGCACTGCTGGCGCTCCCAGCTAATGGACATGCGTGGGGTAGGTTCACGTTGACAACTATGATATCAGGATGTAAGTCCGCCGTGTACTTCTACTACGTTACCTGTTTGGGAAACTTCCCTATCTGGAGTCACTCAGAAATGCTAACCTGATCTTCTAGACCCCTACTTCCACCCCATCCTCTCCGCCTGGATTTCCGAGAATTCGTTCGACGTCAAAAAGCGCGCTCTCACTGCCGCGACCTACAACGTCATCGTCCAAATCGGGTCTCTGATCGGCTCGCAGATCTACCGTGCCGACGACGCACCCTACTACTATCGTGGCAACAAAGTGTTGATCTCCATCTGCGCGCTGTCGCTGGTGGTCATGCTGGGTCAGAGGTGGTGGCTGATGGTGCTGAATAAGCGGAAGGAGCAGGTTTGGGAGAGCATGGGTGAGCGGGAACGGATGGGTTACCAGGAGGATATCAGGGAGAGGGAGAGAGATGGCAATAAGAGGTTGGAGTTTAGGTTTAGATATTGAATAGGAATAGTGCGATGAGATGGTCCTGTTTGTTGAACATTGCCCGCTATTGTCTCGTATTGAAAGGGGATGAACAAGCTGCGGACCTTTATGCCAGAGTGATCTGACCAGCATCTTCCTGATGCTCTCGAAAATGCCGGGGGGTGGGGAAAGTGTCATCGTGGGTACGAAACGGGGTACGTTTGACGATTTCCGTCCATGGCGGGCCGGCGGAGATTCGGGCAAAGTGGAACTGGAACACTTCCCACCCGCGGCATTCCTGTCTACGGTCCTTCGTCCGCTGGGTGGCACACTCTCCACACATCCTCACCGTATCTAGGCTGAGAGCCTCGTGACTAATTTAGTGGTGAAGGTGTCTTCGAATCCTCCCACCCTCAGCTACGGTTAATTAGTTGCAAATCCGGAAAGGCGGCCACGGCCAAGCCGCTAACGATGCGCCAGCCAAAGCGGCGGACCACCGTCAAAAGTCATGTCTGCAGTCTGCCCGGTCCTGCCGCAGGAGGCGGCCACGACTTTACTCACGCTCGACTACTTGGGTTAGCCGTTGCCCGAGTTGCGCCGCTAACTAACGGGTGATGGACGAGCTGCCCAGCAAATCAGGCCTCGCCCGCCCCCAACACTGACCCCGAAAGGTCGGGGCCCCAGTTTCGGAGGAGCCAACATCAGTCTAAGCTCAGCCTGCGGCGGCCAAATGCAGTATGTCGGTTTCACTTATCGCCATCGACACGGTCCCAGCCCTCGTTCCCAGCAGCCATCCAACTGCACTTCGTCGTGGTCACCGTGCTCTATCAGCCGGGTCCAACGGCAGCAACCAGCATATTCTGATCACCCCCACGGCGCCAGAGTTTCGGGGCTCATGGCGCAGCTGCCCCGCCGTGGGCTGGGCGTCGAGATGCCAGATGACCCTGGCGCCCCGTGGACCGAAGGATCTTGCAACCAGCATTCCAGCGCTCTACAAGAACCTCTCTCCACCCCTACAGACAACACATTTCATCTCCTCTGGCTCTTCTCCTCCCGTGCACGCATCAGGCCCGCGACTTTGGATCCTTTGACGACGTCGCATCTATCTTGATTTTTCTGGCTGGTCACATGTCTCGACTGATTTGCCATTTGAATAGCCTCCCCTGTTCCTACATCAGCCGTTGCTCACTGCATTCTCCTGAATATCCTCTCTGACCGCCTCCGTCCTGCCGACAAGATGGCTACCACTACACTGACACACATGGTGACCCCAACCATTTCAGGCTCTGGTGGCACTCCCTCGAGCACAAGCCGGGTCGCTCCCCAGGGCGGTGTCCTGGATCATGGAAACCCGTCTCACTTCGATGCGAAGAACCCTATTACATTGTTTATCATCCAGGTACAGTGTTGACATCGTTGCCTCGCTCTCGACCCTGACTGACTTTCGCCCAGGCTGGCATCATCATCATCTTCTGTCGGCTGCTCCACTTTCCATTATCCAAGCTTCGTCAGCCTCGTGTGATCGCCGAAGTCATTGGTGGCATCCTGCTCGGTCCCACGGCGATGGGTCGGATCCCTGGTTTCAAGGCCGCACTTTTTCCCGATGCCTCCATGCCACCCTTGGCACTGGCTGCCAATCTTGGCCTTGTGCTTTTCCTCTTCCTAGTTGGGCTGGAGGTCGACTTGCGACTTTTAGTCAGCAATTGGCGGATCGCCCTCAGCGTCGGTGCAGTTGGAATGGCTTTTCCATTTGGCCTTGGTTGCGCCATTGCCTGGGGTCTTTATCATCAATTCAAAGATGAGCCTGGGTTAGCTCCCATCGGGTTCGGCGTTTTTATGTTATTCGTCGGTGTTGCCATGGCCATCACTGTAAGAAACACCTCTCGTCTTAACAGCAAAAAACTAACGGTGCCAGGCATTTCCCGTCCTTTGCCGCATTCTGACCGAACTCAAACTTCTTCAAACCCCGGTTGGCGTCATTGTCCTTTCTGCTGGGGTGGGAAACGATGTTGTTGGCTGGATCCTTCTAGCTCTCTGCGTTGCGCTCGTGAACTCCGGCACTGGCCTCACGGCTCTTTACGTTCTTCTGGTCGCGGTGGCATACTGCCTCTTGCTCGTCTATGCCATTCGACCAGCCTTCATGTGGGTCCTCAGGAGGAGTGGCAGTCTTCAAAATGGCCCTTCTCAGTCAATCGTGGCTTTGACACTCTTGTTGGTGCTCATGTCTTCCTTCTTTACCTCAGCAATCGGAATCCATGCTATCTTTGGTGCATTCATGATCGGCCTGATCTGTCCGCACGAAGGAGGCTTCGCTGTCAAGATCGTCGAGAAGCTTGAGGATGTCATCTCAGTGCTGCTTCTGCCACTTTACTTCGCTTTGTCCGGATTGAGTACTAACATTGGTCTCCTGGATAGCGGTATCACCTGGGCTTACGTTGTTGGTGTTGTGGCAGTCGCCTTCTTTGCAAAAGTCATCGGTGGTCTCCTCGCTGCCCGGGCTAATGGCCTGGTCTGGAGAGAAAGTGCCACTATTGGAGTTTTGATGAGTTGCAAGGGTCTCGTTGAGTTGATCGTCTTGAACATTGGGCTTCAAGCGCGGATTCTGAGCACGAGGACTTTCACCATCTTCGTTGTCATGGCTCTAATCACAACGTTTGCAACGACGCCATTGACCAGCCTGCTCTATCCGGAATCATATCAGAAAAAGCTCGACCTTTGGAAACGTGGCAAAATCGATTGGAATGGTAACTCTCTTGTTTCTGGCGATGAAGATCAGGACAAGGACGGCCAGAATGTTGGTGACAAGACTACTGTTCGCAGAATGCTTGTGTATCTTCGTCTAGATGGCTTGCCAAGTCTCTTCACTTTCATCAACCTGCTAGGAGACCACGCTGATACACCAAAACCAGAGAGGAAGCAGCATCATCTTCTAACGAAGACACCAAATGAACAAGATGATGCCACGGCCAAGAAGCCCTCTGCTTCCACACGTCACCTGCGACGTCCACTGGAAGTACATGGTCTTCGTCTTATGGAATTGACGGCACGAGACTCCAGCGTTATGAAAGTCTCCGAGGTTGACGAGTATGGACCTCGCGATCCTGTCGTGAAAGCCTTCCGAACCTTCGGACAGTTTAATGACGTTGCAGTCGCTGGTGACGTAGCCGTTGTTCCAGAGCGGTCTTATGCCGACACTCTGATTGAGAAGGCAGAAGACCTATCATCTGACTTTGTCCTCATCCCTTGGAGCGAAACAGGCAGCATGAGCGAGCAACCATCTTTACAAGCTCTTTCCAGGCAGGGTTCTCACCAAAACGCTGGACCATACGTATCCTTCCTCAACGACCTCTTCGACAGATCCTCCTCCAACACCAACATAGGCGTCTTCATTGACCGCCCCGAAGCGACAGCCGGCGAAGAACGAGACAACAGAGCCCTACACCGCACCACCACCGGCGGTATCAGCGTCTACAGCGGCCACGGTCGTCCAACAGCAACCTCCCACCCTCACCCCCTCACCTACCACATCATAGTCCCCTACTTCGGCACAAATGACGACCACTTCGCAGTCCACCTCGCCCTCCAAGTCGCCAAAAACGACAGCGTAACAGCAACGATCATGCACTTCCGCGAATCCTCCTCCAGTGCAGCAGCAGCAGCAGCAGTCCTCTCCCCGGCCGAAACACCAACCGAGAGCTCCATAGCCGGCACCGAGGCCGACGAAAAAGGCGCGTCAGACTCGGACGACGCAATCGCGTTCTTCACATCCCTCCGCGATAATCTGCCTGCTACCCTCTCCTCCCGCGTCCTCTTCCAAACCCACTCCCTGAACCTGATCGGCTCAACCGCCGATATCGTCGCCGTGATTAATAAAACCATTACCGCCACCTCAAGCGACAGCAGTATCGAACATATCGTCATCTCTTCGAGGTCGAATAGCTCTATATTCAACGCCTCTGCCAATGATGTATCCAATACCGCGAATGGGAACGGTACTGCCACCGTCCCGCCAACACCGCATACAGCAACGTCCCTTCCACTCCAAACACCAAGCCGCACCCTCCTCTCCCCAATGGCGAATGCGCTGGGTATGCAAGCCCCCAGCACGCCGGGCGGGGGTCATAGTGCGGCGACCGGTGAGAGTCGCGTGCTGGGCGGGTTGGGCTTTGCGCTGTGGGAGGCAAGTAGGAGCGGGGGGTTGAAGGCGGGGCTTTTGGTCGTACAGGCCAAGAGTAAGCGGCAGATAGCGAGGGGGAGAGAGGCGGGGAGGGTGGAAGCCGTGATTGAAGCCTGAAGCCTGCCGGATCGATTCAACAGTCTCTTGCTTTTTATTGTGCGGTTGGAAATGCCGCCAGCGATTTTCCCCCCCTTGCTAAATTTTCTTGGATATATATACCCCATCTATACACCCACATTCACATACCCGTCCAAACTTTCATACACACATATATTCCGTCCGGATCATCTACTTCCATCACATAATTACATATCCTCATCCCGCTCTCCCACTGCACTTGCCCAAATCACGAAGTTAAGTGATTATCCTCTTACGTCATCCCTCCAAACCCTCCATATCGATCCCTATCCCCCCCCCTCTCAATGCCTAACTCTGCCACGAGTAGTACACATAACCCGAGACACACAA
>JAABUK010005195.1_pt1 | contig 20530 bp, 20 predicted proteins | sample 5559141 | NCBI WGS metagenome assembly JAABUK01 (sample SAMN10711869, study PRJNA513367) | rock metagenome | isolation source: Antarctica rocks | place: Antarctica: Victoria Land, Pudding Butte nord | collected 2016-01-03 | reverse complement strand
TGGGGGAGGGGCGTAAATGGGGGGGTGAGGAGACGGGTTCGGGAGAGGTGGGAGCAGGAGCAGAAGGTGGAGGAGAAGACGGGAGGCGATTGAGAACTGATAACAGAATAATTGATCAGATCGTGGGGGAATTCCGTGAAGCCTATTTATGATCTACCTATCTTACATCATCATCATCTCCAAGCTCCATACCCTCCCGCAGATCAACCCTCATAATCATAAATCCACCTCTTACACCGGCTCTTCGTCCTCTTCAACTCCCTCTCCCTTGGCTCCAGCAACAACATCCCACTACAACCCTTCCCGACAAACCCCTCATTCTCCGCCCCCTTAACAAACACCCTCTGTCCTCTCACCCACGTCTCCCTCACCTGACCCTTCATCCTCTTTCCCTGGTAGGGGGAGCATTTATTCCTGAAGAGCATGGTGCTCGGCTCTACGATCCATTCGGCCTGATCGTCAAAGACGCAGATATCGCCGTCAAACCCGACGGCTAGATCACCTTTTTGCTTCTCCAGGCCTACCTGGGCGGCGGTGTTGACGCAGCACCATTGAACCAGATCGGTGATGGCGGAGTCAGGGGCTATGAGGCCACGACGCGTCATTTCGGTCCAGAGGATTGGGAGGCCAAGGCCAACGGATGAGATGCCGCCCCAGGCGGAGAAGAAATTGCCTTTGTCTGCTTCGAGCTCGAGGGTGTGGGTGGCGCCGCTTGGGATGTGGGAGGGCAGAAGTTTGAGGTCAGGTGTGCAAGGCGAGTGGTCTGAGACGATTGTCTTGATGACGCCCTCTTCGGTGTACTCCTTTAGTTCTTGCCACAGGCAATCCTGATTGGATTGTGTACGTATAGGGGGACAGCATTTGTGTCTGGTGTCGCCTGCTCCAATTGTTTCCGCTGCTAGGGAGAGATAGTGAGGACAGGTTTCGGAGAAGTGGGATTGCTTCCATAGCGGAAAGGTGGACGATGTGGAGAGCGAGGTTGGGAGCCAGATGGGCCATGGAGAGAATCTCTTCAATGGCATATGTTTCAAAAGATGCAGGTCTCGATGAAAGAAAGGTGCTGTATGCGTTGAGAGGACCAAGTGGAGACATAGGAGGGAGCGAGACCTGGACGTCATCACCAACAGAGTCGGTGATTGGAGGAATCATTTCTGCGTGAAACATGAGTGTGGTAGGTTCATCTGCTAGCTCAACCATGACTTCTGAGATGTCCGCGGCCGAGACGGCCGGAAACTCCTTGACTCCACTGTCGATCAGGAAGCCCTTAAATCCTCTCACGCCCTCGCGCACAAGAGCTTTCAATTCTCCTGAATTACCAGGGATGATACCGCCGTAGAAGCCCACGTCTACCCAGCATTTTCCACGGGCTGCAGTGACCTTTTCTTGCAAGCCTGCCACCGTTGTCGTCGGAGGTATGGCGTTAAGCGGCATGTCAATCACAGTCGTTACACCTCCAAAGGCGGCAGCCTGTGTCCCCGTATAGAATCCCTCCCATTCCGTCCTTCCTGGCTCGTTCAAATGCACGTGCGCATCAACAAGACCAGGAAGCAATATGTGGGGAGAATGATCGACATATGGGGTACCGGGAGGGAAGTCGGAAGGCGGAAGGACGGAATGGAAGATTGAGGTAACTTTGCCGGATCTTTGAGAAATGACGATGGTAGCGGATGTCAGACGTCCTGAAATGACAGCTCGGGAAGAGGCTAACACCGTGAAGGAGGATGCAGTCGAGGGAGTCGTAGTAGTCCCATTGGGAGGAGAGGGCGCCGGAGTGGGGTACGCATTGATCGCCGCTGTATTACCATCCATGCTTATCGTGTAGGAGAGTCAATCAGAGGTACGGAGTATGCTGATATGAAAGGCGTGAGGCTCATCAAAGGCAAAACGCGCACTTGTGGACAGCACGGGCCATTAGAATGGCAAGAATGGGCTTGTTGCGGTGAGACGGATAAGCTTGATAAGAGTCAAAGATAGGGCAACGAAGAACAAAAGACAAAAGAGATCCGAGATTTGGGGAAACAGACAAAGAAAAGGGTTCTTCCAGGAGTGGACCATCAGACACCATCACTGTTATCGGTCAATCCTACACCCATTTTCGGCAACTGATTTAGCTCTGACATGAGGCAGGGTGCCGAGACACCCTGGACTTCGAGTCTGTGGGGAATGATTCACACTGGACGCGTTCATAGTGGGCATTGAGCGGTTGGTTGCCGGTTGAGTCTGGGATCGATGGGCACTGTGGCAGTCCCGGCTGCTTCTTGTTACTCGATGGAAACGAGAGAGCGATAAGGGAGAGGCCACTTCCACAGCCTGGCTTGTGACAATGAGTCGGAAGGGGGTGGAGTGGACCGGGCTACTCGATTGTGGTAGTGTTGAGCCGAGCTGAAGGAAGAGGAAAAGTTGGAATGCGGTTGAGAGTGCGCCGGATCCCTGCCAAGATTCCGTCCACTCTGGGACTAGCCCTCGATAAGGAAATCCCATCGTCACGATTTCACCGCAGGCATCATCACAGCGCAAACCACTGACCACCAATGGTGTCCTTACTACTGTCGCACTTCCACTCGATCCAAACCCTGTGTATCATGGCCGCAGCTTGCGGAGGCAACAGTGCCTGCATTGTCGAATGAAACGACACAAGGACGGAGCACCGGGTGCGGCGTCTTTCTGCGCGCCGACGACGATCGACAGGCTGCCGCTGCTGCAATCACTAACTAAGTGTCTTCGCTCCCATTGACGCAATGAATGCATGGCCGACCCCAGTTGGCCTTCACCAGAACAAGCCCATGGCCCCGGAAATCTGATTCCCCCATCGTCGGTACCGGCACCAGGGAGACGCTAAACTGCATCAGACCCTGCTTACTCGATATTCTTACTCGATCAGAAGCCCGTGTTTACTCGATGAAAACCTCTCGTCAATCCAATTGCAGAATTCATCCTCGCCACGTTGCGCTCGAATCCCCACAGTTACTTGACGGAAACGTCACCATTGATGGCAGTGACTGACTTGGTCAGCTGATGACGTACCATCTACTGCCTCGCTCCGCTGGAAGCGACGGCGGCAGGTTTATACGAAGGGGTCATAGTTTGTCCCTCACGCCTTTATCGAAACTTGCGAAACAGGCCTGTCTAGCTTTAAAAGATCTTCCTTGCTTCCTCAGCAACAGTTTGATCCAAGCATATCTTTGCGTTGTCTTGGACCCATCACGCTCCCATCTGCAGCCTTCCCTATCCGAGACTTGCCTAGTCTGGCAAGAGCTCGCCTCGAATGTCCGTCGCAGATGCTCCGTTTGACAGAAGATTCAACATTCCCTACGACCTTGGAATTGTTATACCAGGTCTCCGATGATTATTCATGCGTCTCCTTCTCTTTCTACGTTACTCGAATATGTCTCATTTGCCTATCTGTTGTTGTTATTTTCGAACCTAAAGTGTGGTCGTTGCTTCTGCGCATTGACTTGATGAGCACAGCTGAGATGACTCTACATTATCGACGGCTTGTCAAGCTCGCACCAAGGGAAGGTGTTCGGCACATCTTCATTGCCACTATCATTCATTTCTGTCATGTGTATCTCGTATTAAAGTGCATCCTCAAACATAGTCTTCCTGTCACACCCCAACCCATCGCGCTCTTTTTGATGTCCGCCCAAGAATTTTTCTGACATATCCGCGAAGCGTCGCGAAGCGTTCTGAAGAATGAACATGTCTTCGAACAACCCTCGTAAGGATACTTATATCGATCGTAGAGAGATTTCATTGCCAGAGGTGCGAAAGTCGATCGTACCCTCGTCAGTGCACGACTCCCAGTATGCCTTCCAAGAACATACAGTCGGACAGCCATGTACGTGTGTCGTTGATGATCCCAAACTGTTTAACAGTGAAACCCAAAGGATGTGATTGGGTCCTGTGAGTTTCCACTGTACAGAAAGCGTGATGATTTTGCTCTCCTCCGCAAGTTGAGGCTGACAGCGATGTACACTCTTGACTGGGGAAACTCATCACCGGTGCCCAGAATGCCGGTGATTGACTTTGCAGGCATAGGATGATTTTGAGCTGACCTTGTGTGTCAACTGGTTGGTCATTAACTAGGACTGAGTAGTCGGGTAGAAGTATCAAGACGGTTGTGCTGTGAACTATCTAGTTAGTAGTACGAGTAATTGCTCGTTGGCTATGCGTGGACAACAACGGATAGAAGAGTCATGATCGGTCAAGCTATCGACTTGCTCACTGTGTGCGTGCCTTTGAGCAGTGATGCATCAAGCTGTATTCCTGAGTATAGGCTTATTGGGTGCTGCAAAAGAGCTCTCAAGTTACCACGCCATGGTACTGCATCAGCTTGTCGTTGGGCCGGAGGAGGTACTACCAGAGTGTCAATGTGATTATCTGAGGGATGTTCCAGTGCTGGGGATCGAGCCAGTAGTGGTCCTAGAGCCGAGCTTGGTGTGGATGTCCAAGGCATGTTTGGTCCTTCAACGTATGGTACGATGTCAACAGAACGTGGGCCTCCGGGCGGCATATCGTAAGGCGTCGATAGTGATGTATTTGTTGTTCCGAATGGAGGTCTTTGATGCAGCGTCCAACTGCGGTTTCGACCATGATAGACACCGTCTGTGTTGAGCGCAAAATGTGGTCCGAACATTTTGAACTCTCCGCAAAGGTTGCAGGAGGTTGAGAGTGGTATAGGCAGCGGATGGTGGAGCTTGACTGAAAACTGTTGATCTGGCTATCGATGTTTGCTGCAGTGTAGAAGAAGGATGACAATTCCAGTAGATGGAAGGATGTCTTTATAGTATTAGGAAACAACCTTGACAAACTTTGTATGAGAAGTCACAGTCTTGCTTTCGGGTAGCACAACGGGTTCGTGGTACTGGCTTGATTTTGCCTGAACTTCCGAGGCATTTAATTGTGTGAAAGTGATTGTGGTATACCAATTTGTGAAGGCCGAGACTGTCAGTTGTACTTCACTGTCCAAGAGACCAAGAAGAACACTCGGCACTATTTCTGCGGAGCCTGCACCTCATGACTACCGATGGCAAGTAACGGTTTCTGCTCCAACCTAACTATTCTGTGCTCATGAACGTAGGACATTTCATGCAACAGCAATAGCTGGTTCAGCGCCTGGAGTCCTGACCATATTCATTATTTTCGGTCCTCATCTCAAGACTCGGCTGTTTTGAATGGTGAGATCGGTTCATGTTCCCAATATGTTTGAAAGTCTGAGTTTGATCCTGAGGGAGAAATTCTGATATGGCTCGGAGAAGGGGCGTTGATACTGTGTAGAGAAATATCATCACCTTGCAGCCTCGCGACGTTTAGCAGCTGAACCTCCTCATCATCTCCTGTTTCTGAGACAGAAACACCATGTATGACAATTGGAGGAGGAGGCCGACGATGTCTTATATCAGCGGACCAAATGAGGCTTCGTCTCCCACGGTCCACCCTCTTTCTTTTGTTAATCAAACCAATGATCCGCCAGCTTCCGACGACCACGCTTTCGATCATTGCATTAGGCGCCATTCGCAGCCAAACTGTATGATGCTTCCATGACCTTGTCCTTCTCAAGCCCCGACTTGCTGCTTCATAATTCATGGTACTGAGATGGCTTTGACTACACCACTCGGCAATGATAAACGCTATAGCAGTGGTTAGAATAACCAGAGAAAGTGCCGTACCAGAGCCCCAATACAAGGAGATACCGCGAGCTTTGTATGATACAATGCTTTCAAAATCGATGTAGCCACCACCGCCGCCCCAGACACTCCCCAGACAGGGGCAGCTCACGTACCAGCCGAACGTCTGCGCATTGACGATATACATGAGCCAAGCAGTGTTGATGAGATCCAAAGGTTTCAAGACCAGGATTTCGATTTTGGATCGAAATTGTAGGTTCTCCCAAGCACGCATCCAATTGTGGATCTTCCTTCCCAGAGATGTTTGCCACGTGTGAGTTTGCGATCTTGATAATCGTCGCTCAAGTCTGCTGCCGACGCTCATCAAGGGGTTGCCTATGGCTGCTTTTGGAAGCCATCCTGGGATCTCTCCCGACCGGGTCGGCGGTAGCCACCACGTCAGCATCTCAATACAGAGAGAAGTAAAAGCATTGGTGATGAAGATCATGTAGCCACCAGATCTGCAACCCAGTCCAACAGTAGGAGTCCAGTATGAGATGATGAAAGCACCCATGATTGTTCCTACCACGATCATGACGGCGGAGAGGATCTGCCATATTTCACGCCAGTCAAACCATCTAAGACCGGTAAGCTGGTCCGGGCCAACAACCATAGCAGTTCGAGCCTTTTCGGAGTCCCTCAGCCAGTCTCGGCCATAATCTGCCACAAAGGCTCTTTCTATACCTGCAAGGATAGAGTGGGCGACGCCATAGTGCCAACGTGAACGACCTTGGCCGGCGAAGTCGGAAAAGAACGATGCGGAAAAGTACTCGTGGTTATCGAGGGCTTGAGTCCATTGATAATCTTCTGGCGCTCTACCAGTATCTCTTATGTATGTATCGCGAAGATCCGTATCGAGAAGAACCATCCGAACCCTGTCGAGGAGGTCGTTCAAACGGAGGCGGATATCGTCCGAGCTCATCGGGTTGCGATCGATTATACTACCGAGAATGAAGACCGGTACCCACCCAAGCATCAATCCCAGCGCGAGGTTGTGCGCAGTCGCATTCTCTCCAAGATTGCCAAAGGCCGATTCGATGGATATACCGAGCGAGCATAGAAACCAGCCAATAGAGATGAATACGGGAACAATGTTCCTTCGTCGTCCGCGACGAAGGTCGTAGGCTAATGCTTTGCGGAGTTTGGGTAGGCTGTCTACATCGTCTTCGTCGTGAGTCAACTTCAAGCTGTCGCTGAAAAGCGCTATGCGAAGAAGCTTCTCGGCTGCAATCTCTGGCATGTGCGACTTGATTTCATATTGATTCATGACCGCCAGAATGTAAAAGGCATCCCTCATCTGAGAGAGTTCGGAGTTCTCATCGCTGGGCACTTCGTTGAAGGGGACTGCCATGTCCACCATCAATGCGCATTTTCCGGTGACCTTGATATTCCACAACACATAGCTCAGACTACTCATAGGACTCCCTATCCATCGGATCAGTGCGAAGAAAGTTCTCCAGAACCTGTTACTCTCGAACGGTGCTTGAAGCAGAAGGCCACCAATGATTGGCAAAACCCATGTCGTAATGGTATTGGAAGCTTCAGTCCAGTCATAACGGTCTATGCCACGTCCACACAGGGCTAAGCATCCTTCGACCGTGATCAGAGCAGGGCGGTCGCTGGCTCGAAGTACTCCACGGATAGAACCGTTGTAGGCAAAGTTGGCGTACGGATTGGGACTTTGGGATGATGCATTCTTGTACAATTCGCCACAAGCAGTGAAGTTGGTAGCCATCTAGCAAGGCGCTTCCACTTACTGATATGTTGTTCCAAGCCTATATTCGCTAGGTTCCAGGCGCGGACCAGAAATCTGCCATTGAGAACTGCGCGTAAGTTGAAGCAGTCGCATGCGCTGGCACTTGTATTGAGCGAAAGTCTTCAGAGCTCGGGCGATTGTCAGCAGTTTTGCCAAAAGCAGAAGATGTGAGCATCGTTGAGAAGGAGGAGAATTTGGCGGCGTCAGACGTATTTACATTCAATAGCGGCGATTGTCAAATATGCATTGAATCTGCAAGGCGTCTATCTAGACGTCTGCAGATCCAGAGGCTGCAAGGCTGCACACTCCTAATACCTCGCATGCTTATTGGACTGCGTCCTGCTTGATGAGGCTCTGCAGACCTCAGCGGAAATCAGTTGCTCCTCTTAGGCCGTGGCCTGGAAAAGGCTTCGATCCCATCACAGCGGGATGGTCGTTTCGTGTTGCACAGGCTGGCTTGATACAGAAAGTGTGCGAAGCTCTCAGCGACTCAGAGGCGCTCATTTGAAGGGGGTGTGGGTCGCCAGAGCTTTGGGTGGTCCAATTCGGCCATGGAATACGAGTAATACTCGAAAATAGAAGCAAGCCTCTGGAGTAGTGTCCGGGCTACCGAAAGTCGACTGACCTTCCAGTTGAAGCTGTCCCAAGAATCGTACCAGTACAATGGACATGACTGAAAAGTATATTGGAAAATCCATCACCAATTTCAAACCTTCATTTCAGAAATCCCAGCCTTCTCAGTCTGCGAGGCAAAGTCCGAGCCAGGCTGGGCGATCTCAGCACTTCCTCCAGCAAATTGATCATTTTCAGCAGACTTGAATATTCTTGCCGATACTTTGCGCTCACAAGGTACATCGAGCTCTCCATATGTACGCCCTTGGGCTCGCAGAAAACGGAGTTATGACCATATCAACAGGAGACCAGATAGACCTGCCCAGAAGAACCCATTCTTAGCACCCCGGTTCCAAGTATTCACTCCAATCTTCTGCGGCATCAAGGCATGGTGGACGATATTATTCATGTTTATAGAAGTTGCGGGCCAATGCGACAGTCTTCATGCTCAGCAAAGTTGAAGCGATTTCCGAAATGAACCAATACTGGTCCAACCGTGATGTCGTCAATTAAAGCGTAAATCAGGAGTATCGAGCCAACAGACCAGTTGGTGCCATATTGCTCTCCGGGCCAGATCCCGCGGAAGGGGATAATCAAAAGCAGACCGGTCATGACTGCGAGGTCGGTAACGTACAGCGCTGGGCGTCCAAAGATGGTCATCAGATATCGGGTGTAGAAAAGTAATGGGCAGAAAATGATTGATTGCAACGGTGGCCATTTCCAAAAGAAAGGAGCTAAATCTATCTAGCTATTTCATGCCCACAGAGCCCGGGCTTTCGTGTAGGAGAAGCAAGCTACTTCTCAGCTTGCTATACAAATAAAGAAGTGAAGTGAGAAGTGTGTAGAGGCTTCTACACTGCCTTTCAACACCAAGAGTCCATCCTCCTAAGAGCTCTCATAGCAAATCTCCCAGAGGACATGTTGAATAAGTTTACCATGCTAAGGCCTACATCCTCGTAGCATTGGGTAGAGTAAAGCACTGCATGAGAGCCGACCCGCAGAAAGCTTGAACGACCGAGGCGACTGAAGCGATCTCCGTATGTTGGAATTCGGTGCCACGGAAGCATTGAAGGTATGTAGCACTTTCCCTCACTCCTTTCTCAAGTTCCGTAGTTGTCTTCATGATCAAGGGTTTGCTCGTAAAGATTGAATGGTGCGGTTGATTTCCTCGATGTAAGCGCGAGAACAGACTACTTAGCATCCTCATACCTTGCCTTGCCCACAAGCCACCACGGGCTTCCCGGCGGAGCGAAGATCGTGCCGACACGAATAGACACACGTCACACCCATTTGATTGCAAAGGGTATAAGATATGCCCATTGATCGGCGCGGCGGAGGAAACCACGAAGGCCACAGGAGGCGATGAGCCTGGCCCATAATCCAGCACAGATCAACGCATGTAGTAAAATACGCCCATAGGGCGACAGGATAGGTTTCTGATGCATCAGAGGAGACGCCCCATGGAAGGCCTTGCAAGATTGCTCCACGAGCACTGTTGGAAGGTCTTAAGTGAAGAACGCAATGAAAACGAAGGCGATCATCAGGACAAGTGATCCGAACATGGCCTTCCTGTAGCCTATCCCCTCGGACATGATGCCATTTGAGTAGAGTCCAATGATAAATCTTACCTCGCAGACAGATTAGTGCCCAAATAAGGTGGCCAAATGACAGCAAGACAACATACCTGAATGCGGCTGCTAACGCGTGTCTGCTATTGATCTGATGTTAGCCTTCCCCATCCTTCTGGATCTGGCGCGTCTCCAAAGAAGTTTTTGAAAGGAGTGAAGGCGTAAAAGCTACCTCATTCATGACAGTGAGGTCGTAGCCCTCCCTGACCATCGTATGATAGAGTTACGAATGGCCGTGTGCCGCTCGTTGGTTGTTTCTTTCTTTGGTCCCTTGGTGGATTTGTGGGATGCCCGGGTTGGCAACACTCAGACAACGAATATCGCCAGCATCGACATGAAGGAATCCATTGTCAGGACAAGTGACTTCAACAACAGATAATCTAGCGTTCATCCATCTTTGCAGGGCCAATTGATCGATACGGTAAATTCAAACTGCAGTTTGTGACCTTCTCAAGGCGAAACACGGGGAGGATCCACGAAAGATGCAAAACCAACCCATTCGAGGCGTGCTGGAGTTGTCTTTGTGAATTGCATATTCTATCAGTAACAGCTTGTCCCCTCCACGATTAACACCGAGTCAGGAGCCATAACTGAATACATCTGCGAGCTTTCTGGTGTCTCGAATATGTCCTAGAAAGCCAAGATCTGGGTAGGCGGGATTCTTCACTTTACGGTAAATGTTAGAACAACATCAGCGAGCAAACAACCAACATGATACGCTTCAAGGGCTCCTAGCGAATGGATGTACCCCAGAATAATCGAGCAAGGTATAGCATGCAATCTGGGGAAAGTCTTGAGAATGCCCTTGGAGGTTCTTGAAAGAGGCATGAATTTGCCTCAATACCAATGTTGAAACGGGGAGGACATCGAGAAACATAGCTTGGCTACCATGTAGGGAGAAAAATCAACGTCTTTGATGCCGGGATATCCGATTAGAGATGCCTCTGGCGCTTTGCCAGTCTTTGCCCGGGGATGGGTCTTTCATGGCCGACGATTTAAGCTGTGCGGAATCAATGGGCGAGGAGTGCTGCTGTCACTTGATTCATTAACAACCCGTGGCCCCATTTATCGTGTCTATGGAGTACACGTGATCACCTCTGGGTTACCAGACGAAAGACATCGACCCATTGCCTTCCCACGAGCAGATCATCTTCGACCTAGTCGATAATGCGCGTCTTTCGTCCCAAACGATCGGACCGCAGGGACTTCCGCACACTGGACATCACGTGGAGGGTCTGACCTAAGTAGAACAGTGCCGGTCCTTGTAGGATCGTCGGGACATTGTCTGTGCTTTGTGCTTGGAATACCAGCAGTCGCTTGATCGCCTGTGAAACCGTGCCCCAGTTTGTCCAGGGGAGAAGTGGTGGCATCTGCCGCCAGAGTGCCAAGACATCGCTTTACTTGTGTTGCGGCGATTTTGCTGAGGAAAACGCCTGCGGTCTGACCCAATGTCTTTCCACCAATTCGGCAGTTTTTCAATGATACGTGTCAATTGCTGAATGATGGCTACATCATAATCAAGCCTTTGGCTGAGTGTGACAGCATGTCAAGTCGCCACAGCAATCCGTCGATGACAGAATGGCTGCTTGTGGCACAATGCCCACATGGCCACCACAGGCGTTTCTATAACATCACTGCCGGCAAGTGTAGTCTTCAATACTCCCTTCAGTACGTCACTGCTCTTCCCTTCCGATCTGAGGATCCTGTGCTGAAAAAGCCCTGCAGACTTCACGCCTTCGCAGGTCAGATTTTCACCACAATTGGAAGATTTGTTCAGGTATAATGCGGCACGGCTTCGCATCTGACGTCTTGAAGCGGCCACCGTCGAAATTGGATGCCTTGCCACACTTCTTCGCTGTTCAGTCTCTAGTACGACGCAAGGTATCGATTGCTTTCGGAGGCAGACGCCATTCTTCTTCGCAAAATTCAGATCCAAACTCAGGGCTTGCAGGGAAGAGCTCGCCCACTGATAAGAGGTTTGTGCCGGACCAAAAACGCTGTGTATGCCGGCTACCCCTCTGCTCGCGTGCTGCTGTGAGACGTTTTCCATCTGTATGAGCGCTAGCCCTGCGTGGTTCTTTGCACTCATCGTCGCCAAGCTTTCCGATTCGTTCAGACGCGGTGTAAAGTCTCGTGGCCGCTTTCTCGGCCCCGTCATGCCTTGAGCCCTACCAAGACTTCTTTGGACTTGGACTGAAGGCATTGATCAAGCATACAAGCTGGTCCATTGCACACAATGTGCACAAGCTCCTGTATGCGTGCCGAAAGAGGCTACTTCGCGGTGGCACTATGACCGGTCATTCGTGCGAGAGCTTGCTTCTTGTTCTCCTCGACCAAGGTCAGCATTTTGTGGCATCGAAGTTTAAGTAGATTCTTGTCGATCAAGCACCAATTTGGGAATATTCTTATTGGGCCTGATGCATTTATAAAATCTATTTGAACTTTGAAGTCACAGCAAGTATGGTGGTGTTTCTTAAACCCACTTGCACGACGGTCTCGTTGAAGCAGACGGCCTGGTCAATAACGTTGGCTGGCGCTTTGGTGTGAGAATCCGCCTCAAATGCTTGGGTGCTTCTCTAATCCTGCGGTCATTCTCTCACCTCGTTGATGCAAGTCGAATCTAGGCAGGAAGGCTCTATCTACAATCCAGCTCGCTCAGCTGCTTGTCATATGAGATTCACGAAGAATGTTGTTACTTGGTTTTTCTTTAGCTTTTACCTCAGCAGTGATGGAAGAGCAACGGGTTGTTCCAACATCGCGGACATCCTTATTTGCTTAACGCCTAAGGTATTGCGATTTGGACGAGAGCAATGTACAAGTGTCGTATAGTAGCTCCGAAAAAGCCACTTCGGATTCTGGCCCGGAGAAGTTAAGCTGTCCGGGCAGCCGTCCTGATCATCGACGATTCGGTCTTGTCTATTACAAGCCTCGATGATAACCACCGAAGCTAAATGCGCCAGAGTCACGAATATATGGGACATTCTTTGTACACCGGCAATGTTTGCCATAATCGATTCGTCGATGATGAAGGCTATTTTGCATCTCTTACCATTTAAAAAGACTGGGTTCTCTTCCAGCCCTACGCTGCTTCTTCCATGGTCCTGGATTCGACAGACGCCGGTCCCCTGTATGTAGCTGGACCATCAATTACAGCTTAGTGGAAACCTTCGCTCAAGCACGAGGCTCCATTCTCTCGTGTCACCAAACTGCTCCGTGCAGCCACTGGCACTGCCTCTGACATTTCGAGCTGCCAATTTTAAGGTTCGGACAGTGACATATCCTTCTATCTCCTTTGTCTTACCATAAGTCGCAACTTCGAGGGTACCTTTCGCTTTTACTGGGCCAGACGCTTGTGGCAGTCCTGTTCTTCGCCATCTGTCCTAGCGGCCACGTTGTTGGTACGACTTTATCTTGCAACCCTCGAGCGTCTTTTTGGGTCTCGGTCTCGTTGTACACCGAATTTTGGTTCTGCACTACCAACCAATATCCTTCCTTACGACGCTCAAATTTTGGTTGCTGGACGTTGCTGTGTGTTAGCTGCAATGATTGTACAGGTCATACGATCATATTGAGAGGCGGTCGTGAAATATGTAGAGTCGTCCCGTGTTTCGAAAATGTGTCTTGCTTGCCGCTTTCGGGGCATCTTTTTGGGTCACGCCGTTCATGTGTGGGAGCATAAAAGCCTGGCAGTTGGAACGTGAGGGACGTTCTGATATTCACGAGCACCTGTCTCTACATCTAAAGCATCATCATGACCTCAGTCTGTCGCCAGAAGTGTGTTGATGGGAGCATCTTTGGAGCATGTCGAGCATGCGCCGGAAACCCACCTAGGTAAATTAGGGCCCTCTATTCTCGTCGCGATCCAAATACCACTATACTACCAGAGCCCTCTCTTTTATGGCGTTCGCTGACTTTCTGCGTTGCCGATCAGAGGCTCGTCATGTGTTCAATGCAATGGAAAGGGTTGGAGCAGATATTCTTGCCCAATTTGTGCACCAAAAATCATCACAACGGCCAAGACGACCCCGAAAACTGTCAATCCTAGCTCAAGAACCGAGAGACCAGTTCCACAGAAACCAAAACGCACCGGCAACACCAAAGAAAACGTTGGCCGTGGCGGTGTTTAGTTCGGCCAGTCAAGGCGGAGGAGGATCTTCGATCTAACCATGTTTACCAACGCCAGGAGGTGGCAATGCTACAATGAGGAGCGCGGCGTGGAGAACAATCAATGGTTCCACTTTAGTTGAGACATTGTCGGTTATATGTCTTGATTAGCATACCAAAACGGTCATTTCCGCCAATACAATTTCTTCGATTCTGTTATTGTCTCAACTTCGGCGTTCCTCTTATTTTCAGGTAAGCATGCGTTGAAAGCTGGCCTACGAAGCTTCAATCTGATCGGTGAGGTCTTGCTGAGCTTGTTGTACCTGATCATCACAGCAGATTTTGGGACTCCATACGGCCTCACTCGAAGAATAATTTTGACAGCTGCCAGGGCCCACCACTGCTATAATTCTCCGTTGTACAACAGCTGAGGCTCATGTGACATTGGCCTTAGTTTCTACATCTCGCTTGCTGTCATATTGAGGTCTGCTGTGGATGGGAACCCTCTCAATGTGTCAATGCTACCTCAGCCGGCGTTATTGACGAATTGGCCCACCGCACGACGTGTTTCCACTAGCGGTGTGAAGAAGACAGATATACTCTGTATGATTCTCCAAGCGAAGGGGGGGGCCGTTTTCCAATTCCGGACATGGTACACGACCACTGCCGGGACCCGACAACTATCGCCTCAACTCTCGCTCCAACCTCATTTTTGGCCCTGGCAAGAATAGGAGCTCAGAAGCTTACGTCTCACAAATAGACGCTACCAATGAGCATGAGATAGTCAAGTAGTTCGCTACGAAGCTGTTGCCACGATGAATCTTCGGCCATGCCAGCTTTATGTCAAACTTCGGCTATCAACGCTTTCGATAGGATGTTTCCAATCGGAACTGCTATTGTGCAACTTTCTGCACACGAGGTGTGAATCCCGTGAGCAGATTAAGCCGCTCGCTCAGAAGACTCCAAGCTTTCCCTACACAAGCTTCCAGGGGTCTCGAAACTGAGCTCACGCACGTTGAGTTCGTGGGTGATTGTTGAGGACAAGATTTATTCACGTGGACTACTTGGGTCACGTTGATGCTCCTGCTCGTGGCGGCGCCTCCTTCGGGGAGGGTGTACTCTCAAATAATGCTATGCACCAAAATCAAAGCACAGCCATGTTCAGCGGCATAAATAATGCGCTTTTTCGGGATCGGTTCGATCGCCACGCCATCTCACTCTCCAACGCGTCACAAATTCATGTCTCGAACACGGTTCATGATGCAGGTCATATCAGGGCTGGAAAAAAACAACATCCCGCTGGAGAGGTCCATTCGGTCAGGTGAAATGGCAGACAAAAAGTTTTCCTACTGCTATGGCTGTGGCTGACGGAAGAACCTTGCGCAGACGTAACCACTCGCTATTCCCCCAACCCCCTTCCCAGAGCACCTACCGTCCGGATATCGAACCTCATGATTTGTTTCCTGTGAAGGTCGATCAGGAAGTTCTGGCATCGTCTGCACCTTCAGCGCTATGCCCGGGCCTAAGGCTGCGCGAACTCACGTCACCACGTTTTGACATAGACCGCCATATCATAAATGATCAAGGCGGCTTAACCGCTCAAGGCTGCTTGCTTCCCCGTACTCATAATCGGGGTGAGAGGCCACCCAAACTGGACCCAGCGGACTACAGGCTTCCTCTAGCTTGTTGGCCCCATTGCCCCAGCCTCTAGCAACTTCCTCATCGAACAAGGCTGCCCACCAAACCTACGAATCCCCATTTTCATCTCCTACATCAGCCTTACTGGGCGGGAAGAAATCGCCTTGGAAGAACATCCCTTCGTAGTCAATATTAGACCCTAAGCGCCACCGAGGCCCGACCTCGATTCCTTCGGAACCTCCCCGGGTAAGCCTCCCCTAGGTAAGCCTTACGCTGACGCGGAAAATTCTGAGCCCACTTTCACCGCGTCTGAGCCTTCCCCCGAGGACGCGAGGGTCCTCACCGACAAGCCTAGAAATTCGCTTGGGATGCCGGAAACACCTGCAGTAGCCTTTGACAAATTAGGGCGTGAGGAGGACGATCCTAGCGAGGATGGTAGTGCTCTCTCTGACTTGTGTTGATGCCGGTTGACTGACACTGAAAAATTTAAGGTGACAGGGAGACCGATGGGAAGGTTCCAAACCCTATACAGCGCCCTGACGATGGCCGGTGATCGTGTTCTCGAGGTGAACCGGGCCGAGCCTTGTGTTCGCCACACGTCCCACGAGGAGCATGATGCACGTCAAATGGTGGCAGGAAAGCTGCAGAAAGTCAGCCAGACCGAACGTGTCATGGACAGCCGCTGTCCCGACAAGGCTCCTATCTCTGTCGCTGAATATCCCAGACAGACTTTTGTCCCCGCGACTGCGTCGGCCTCGAACTTACATGATCTCAATGACGGCACTCTAACGATGATTGACATTTCGTACTTCACGACGAGGAAGGTAAACGATAAAAGACCGTGCCCTTCTGGAATCGAGTACAAGTGCGAGCTCGAGCCGCTCTGTTTGGCTACAGACTCTGTGGAGAAGGTGAAGATGGGGACGCATTGACATCCAAAGCCATGAGAATGGGCCCACGCGAGCAAATCGCCTCGAGCCCTTGGGAGAGCGGAAGCGAAAACATTCCCAAACGTGAGCGCGTCGAGCGGGTAGCTCTCAACTTCTGTCTCGCCAGTACAGCACCTGCTTGTTCCTTTAGCCACATAGTATAACTAGTCAAGCAATACTCCTTCCCCCTTTCAGAGCTAAAATAAAAGTAAGCTCTCCTCCGCAACTCGCAGCTGATGCAGGGCAAAGGGCACATGACGATAATTAGGTAGGGACGGCAGAGTACGGACAGCGTCCTGAAGCGCCAACCCGCCATATTACCGCCAACTCATTCACCAGCCAGTCGTTGGACTAAGCGCAATGACCTCTGCTTAGGGAGTTCAAATGGCTGCACTGCCTCGCCTTGCTGGAAGGTCGATAACACGGCCCCTGATCTCCTCCTGCTTGCGCAAGTCTTCCCGTTGAGCCAATGACTTCGTCTCATCTTGACCTGGAAATCCCCCTATACGGGACCCTGATTGGAAAACTAAGCCAATATAATTATAGTCCTGGCAAAATACATCTTAAGAGCAAGGTGGAGGATATTGAATGAGCACTTTTTTTCCGTCCGATGTGTCACAGGGTTTGTGTCTATTATGTCTCTGCGTACTTTTGCATAATATAAATCTTATGTCTGTGCCGCTGCGTCTCCATGATGACCTCTTTTCAGCACAACTCTGTTTCTCTACAAGAGTTTTCATATTCTACCATATCTCGCGAGGACCCGATGCAATCTGCCGCAGAGTTGCCATACGGCCAGAGAGACGCCGCATGGTTGGGGTCGCCGTCACTCTCTGTCAACTCGTCACCCACGATCTGACCGCGTTTTGGGACTTGCACATGCTGTGGCACGGCAATATTATAGCCCCTTTGGCGTTGATAGCCTGCTAAGCTTTCTTTCGCCCGCACTGAGGTTGCTGCGTCTACTGATTCCACGTTGAAGGTGTCTCCCCATCGTTGCCATCATCACGCCTGCCACCCTGACGGTAAAAGCTGTCCAGCATATGTCTCATCCTTCGGAGGCTGTTCCATATGTCGACTGGAACAAAACAGCATTCCTTCAATTTCCAGAGATCGGATCGGGACCTGCTCCCCTCATATCGCGCTTGACAGCCGCCAGCGTTGCATCGGTAGCTGCTCTGCCGTTAGAACCCCTCTACCCAAAATACTCGTACTCGATCCGTTTCGTGGGGCCATCTTTCCGCTACACCGCCGCGAATGCGTCGGGAGAAGATGCGCTCTTTGACTCAATGAAGCTCCTTGGGTCAAACGTGACGCTGGAGGACGCTCTTGGCCAGATCCACGGCAATTTGTCATACACCCCAATACATGTTGCTGGACATCCATTCCGAGATGACATAGACAACACTTTACTCATCCTTACTACGAACAGCAACATCTCATGTACGCTGCGGAATACCTCTTACGATGTATGACTCTCATTCTCCGAAGGCCAGCAAATGATCAGAGAGCAGGATGTCAATTTCTTAAATTCTGTGCCGTTCTCGGAAAATGACAACATATTACCTGATGACACAATGGGACTGTTGGCTCTAGGATCCGCTTTCGTGGCATTCATGTCCGGTTATCTTGACCCCGACTATCAAGGCATTGTTCACTATGGTCCGCCCAGCGACCAAGACAATACGGCCAAACCGATCCCCTTCTTCAGCACCAGTCCCATAGTTTGCCCGGAGATCGGCACACATCTACGGCACTCCACCACGCGTTGACGATCCGGGATATGTAGGACCCCTGTCTGCCCGTCTCGCCGAATTACTGCCTCCTTGGATGTGCAGAAATGGGTCGTTGGAAAAGGCTGCTGAGGACCTCTCGCGCAATTTCACATACAGCATCTTCAATGCTCCCGATTATTGGTAAGTCATCAACTCTCCCCACCTTTTCCCCGCCGAGAGCCATGAATGGTGGGCCGCATCAACCCCACAATGTCACTCTCGACGTCACGTCTCCTCAGAATCAATATGATTACAACTGGCACAACCTCGTCTTGGCTTACTGCATCGCCATCGGCGTCACCCTTGGTTGCACAGCTCTCGGCGGTGTTGCATATGAATAAAAGCAACAGTTTTAGCGCCAGCACGTCTTTCTCCTCTGCACTTCTGACAACTCGGAATCCAGACCTTGATGCCCTGGCAGAAGGACACTATATTGGGGCACAGCCTCTGCACCGGAACATTCGCGATGTGAAGTTGCAGTTCGGAGTCATGGAAAGGAGAGATCGGATGTCTGGGGAGTGTTTTTAACATTGCAGCATTTGGCTTGGAGGGCGCCGTCAGGAAGATAAGCAAGGAACAGGCAATAAGTTGATTGATTGGTTACTATCCAAGCGGTTCGGACGCACCTCACGATCACTCCTCGACGCTCGATGCGATCTTGACCGTAGCGCATTAAATAGCAGCTATGCAGATTTCCAAAGTCACTTGAAGTCGTCGCAGCTTGAAGCAGTCGAATCTTGGTGAATTATCGGGTCACGCTCACGGTGCTGTTCGGTCCCCTCGAGCAACTTCTAAGTGACAACGTCACCCCCCTGGCTGGATCCGCGAAGACGGGCGAAACAGACGAGCCACGCCGTCGAAGCAAGCTGGAGGAGAAGAAAAGCAAGCTGGAGGAGAAGAAAAGCAAGCTGGAGGAGAGGAGAGAGACCTGGTGCACGCACGCAAGCACCGATCGGCAAAATCGACAACACTGTCAAGTCTATCATGTCAAGACCTTTAGCATCGTGAAGACCTTAGCAGGGTTGCTGAGAGGAGTATAGTTGTAAATGATATCGAAGGTGTGTGCAAATAAAGCAAATGTAAACTTTGTGAATGGACCTAAATACCATCTCCGACAATGAGCCTCGGTGGGATTCAACGTATCTACTACTACTAAGCAGGCCTTCATCGAGGTGACGTGATAGCCCTTCGACTGGGATACGGCAGTATTATTATAATAATAGTGTATATGCGGTGTGGCACCGATGTAGATGTGGTATTATATATATATATATATAATACGGAGTACACCGATGTCGCACTATTTATACTCGAAGAAAGGGTCCTCTTAATATAATATCAATATCATATCGTTGATATATCTTGTTGTAATCTGCACCACATTAAAATGCATCAAGATGAAAGCATAGCACTTCGGTGTTATATTGTTTTACATCTTAATCACCTCTACATCGGGTATTACAACAACATGTCACCGCTTGGGTCTTTGTCCCTGTCCAGCCTTCCATTTCGTCGACCTCGGGACCTGCCTCCATAAATCTACCCCCCTTCTCCCCACCGTCTTCTCTTCCCACCATCCTTCTGCTTTCGACCGTCAACTTCCATGGTCAAACACCTCTCTGCATGAATGTTCATAAATAGCAGCCTCGAAAATACAGGCCAGATCTAGCCAACAACAAACAGCCCAGTCCTTCTTCCAAGAAGAGCTTCCATCCCAGAGTCTGCTCTCCGATGGCATGGACGACGACGATGACGGCTAACCCTACGCTTTAATCTAGCATCTAAGGACCGGATAGGTAAATTGACAGACATCCACATTCCTACCCACTTGGGCTTGCTTGCGCCTCTCCTCTTTCCGGGTCTGAAAGCTCTTTCGCTTCCCAGAGGTACCAGATTCCTCAATCTCTCGCCGCCTTAACGCACATTTAAAAAATGGCCCGATAACCGGCTGACTACCACCATGGTTTCCTGTAGAAGGTTGGTGCATTGAAAACATCGTCAAAATTGCACTCAATCACTACTGTACCGGCCCACGTCTTCTTTGTCTTTCTAGACCATGCACATGTGTGATATTATTAGTGGAAAGGGGACCTGAAACTAGACAATTTATCACAGAGTTCGTCCGGCTTGGCGGATCTTCCAGGTGCCTTCCCGTGATCCGAATCTCTCTCTTTCCTTTTTGTACAACTGTAGCAAGTGGCCTCCAACGGCAAATCAAGGACGATACTGAGGCACCGTTCATTGCACGCATGCATGGGAGCAAGAGACCAGTAGTATGTAAAATATATGAACAGTAAAGCCGCTCGCTGGGAGTGTAGTGCCGTTTCGCTGTCATTTCAAGTCTTCTCGGCCTAACCTCGCATCCTCAGTCCGTGAAAACTCCCTTGTTGGTCTCTTCACATACTAATCATTGTGGCTTCTA
>JAABUK010005193.1_pt1 | contig 20535 bp, 17 predicted proteins | sample 5559141 | NCBI WGS metagenome assembly JAABUK01 (sample SAMN10711869, study PRJNA513367) | rock metagenome | isolation source: Antarctica rocks | place: Antarctica: Victoria Land, Pudding Butte nord | collected 2016-01-03 | reverse complement strand
TGACTGGACGGTCGCCACGGTCTGAGGTCGGTCCGGAACGCGGTGTGAACGGGCGGTCGCCACGGTCTGCAGGTGGTCCAGAACGCGGTTTGAACGGGCGGTCGCCACGGTCTGAGGGCGGTCCAGAACGGCGCGGTGCAGAGGGACGATCGCCACGGTCTGAGGGCGGTCCGGAACGGCGCGGTGTAAAAGGACGATCGCCACGGTCTGAAGGAGGTCCAGATGTTCGCGGGCTATAGGGACGTTCCCCGCCACGTTCAACAGGTGGCCGCCGGGCGGGTTTCTCTTCCTGTTCGGAATCATCTTCCATACTGGGGTGCAATTCGGAAACTTCGGGCGGAGGCGGTGCAAAGTTCTTGAGCAGCGGAGGACGCGGTGGGGAAGGACGCTCCGTCGCAGGAGTTTCCGGCGACACCACCCTTCTTCCTACTGGCCGCTTTGCAGGTTCTTCCTCAATTCCGCGCTCACCTTTCGCAATCTCATCGGAGACCGCAATCACAGCCTTCATTGCCGCTACATCATGAACCCGCACCAGGTGCGCGCCGTTCAACACCGAAGCGGCAACTGCAGCCGCCGTCGCGTAAATAGTCTCTTCTTCCGTACCCTGCGCGAGGAAGGACTTGCGAGATGGCCCGGTCAAAATTGGATATTCCAATTTCGCCAATTCGGACAATCGCGCAATGATTTCTGAATTTTGTTCTTTGCGCTTACCGAAACCTAAACCTGGATCGAGCACAATTCGAATCTTATCCACCCCTGACCGGCGTGCACGGTTAGCGCTAGCGTCCAAATCTTTGCTGACCGCTGCCATCACATCCGGCAAGGGTGGCATTTTCGCCCATGTCTCAGGCGTGCCGCGCATATGATTCAGGATCAGGCCCGCATCGTTTTCAACCACAACTTTCGCCAGCAGCGGATCGAATGTAAATCCGCTCGGGTCATTGATAATCTCCGCACCGTGCTCAAGCGCTAAAGTAGCCACTTCCGCCTTGTAGGTGTCCACGGATATTGGAATACTAAGCTGTTCTTTCAGCCGTTTCAAAACCGGAATCAAGCGGCGTAATTCTTCCGCGGCGGAAATTCTTACACTGCCAGGCTTCGTGGATTCCGCACCGATGTCCAGGATATCCGCGCCCATCGCTTCCAACTCAATCGCCCGGGCAACCGCTAGGTCAGGGTTGTCGTAAATACCGTCTTCGGTAAAGGAATCAGGTGTTAGATTCAACACCGCAACAATCAGGGTACGGTCACCTAAGCGGAGTTCACGCGATCTCAGCTTCCAGGTATATAGTTTTCGCATCAATAAGGGGAAGTACTAGTGTTACATGGTGCGGCGCCAATTCTTGCCAACCTTCAGAATATGCTCGCCTTGCAACACTAAGAACCGGTCCGATTGCTTGACGCCGTCCAGCTCCACGGCATTGCTTTCGAGTTTACGCATCGCATCCGACATGGAACTGGCGAGCCCGCTGGTGAGCAGCACTTTATCCAGGCGCGTTGGCTCGCTAATAACAAACGTTTCCATCTCATCCGGCACTTGTTTGTTCTGAACTACGCTCGAAAACTGCTGGGCGGCACTGGTTGCGGCTGCCGCGGAGTGAAAATCGGTAACAATGATGCGGGCCAAATCTTTCTTCGCATCCATGGGGTGTGAAGTTTTCAGAACCTCGAGTTCCGCCAAGCTCTTATCCGTCAGCAATTCGTAATAACGCCACATCAAGTCGTCGCTAATCTGCATGACCTTGCGAAACATCACCCCGGGTTCTTCGGTAATACCGATGTAGTTGCCAAGAGACTTTGACATTTTCTTTTCGCCATCAAGCCCTTCCAGCAGTGGCGTTGTGGCGACGATCTGCGAAGGTTGGCCGAAATCTTTTTGCAATTCGCGGCCTACCAGCAGGTTGAATTTCTGATCGGTGCCACCCATCTCCACATCGCAGCGGAGCATAACGGAATCGTACCCCTGTACCAGCGGGTACAGAAGTTCATGAATGGAAATAGGGACATTCGCGGCATAGCGCTTTGCAAATTCGTCGCGTTCCATAATGCGCGCCAAGGTGTATTTGGAACACAGGCGCACCATGTCTTCAAAGCTCATCTTTCCTAGCCATTCGCTGTTGAATCGAACCTCCGTCTTATCGGGATCCAGAATCTTAAATACCTGTTCTTTGTATGTTTCTGTGTTGGCCTGGATCTCTTCGGGAGTAAGCGGAGGACGTGTCACATTCCGGCCCGAAGGGTCTCCGATCATGGCCGTGGAATCTCCCACCAGAAAAATGACCGTATGCCCAAGGTCTTGAAAGTGCTTCATTTTGCGCAGCAGTACGGTGTGGCCTAAATGAAGATCGGGTGCCGTTGGATCGAAGCCTGCTTTCACGCGCAAAGGCCGCCCTTCCCGGTGAGCCAGCAAAAGCCGCTCACGCAAATCCTCCTCACGGATCAGTTCAGCAATGCCTTTTTTCAGGTAAATTAAATCTTCGTCGACAGAGGAATTCACAGTTTTCCAAGTTTAGCCATTAACGAAGATAGTGGTCTGCATGTTACGCTCATCCTTGTTGTATGACGGAAGAGCTACTTAGGTGCCCGCATTGCGAAGCTTCCAACTGGCGCCGGATCGTTGTAAAAAGTCCGAAGGCGCTATTTGTGTCTATGCTGGGCCGCGTGCCTTATCACTGCCATGCTTGTTTCAAGGTTTTCTATGCTCCGCGGCGGAGTCGGACAGCCTTATCTTGAAGAAATCGTCGGCCGCATGATAAGCGTGCAGCCAATTCCTATGCAGCAGAAAATCGTGGATCTCGTCAGGGAAAATTAGCTGTTCGAAATCCACTTTTCGTTTGCGAAGAGCTTCCACCAGCATCACGGTTTGTGAGAAGTTCACATTGCGATCGTCATCGCCGTGTATCAGAAGCACGGGCGATTTCCAGGTATCCACAAAATTCATTGGCGAGGAAGCAAGTGCGATCCGGGCAGCATCGCGCTGCTTCTCCGGGTCGTAACCCGCCGCGAATACCTGAATCTCGCTGTTCCAATCGTGAACACCGTGCAGGTCTACTCCAGCGGCAAACATGTCCGAAGCGCGGGCCAGCCCGAGCGCTGTCAGGTAACCCCCATAGGAACCACCCCACAGACCGATTCGCCGGGCATCCACATCCGCGCGGCTTCGCATGTACAGGCCCGCACCTGCTACATCGTTGTATTCACTCGCACCCGTTGCTCCGTAGTCCTTGGCTTCTCGGAAATCAAGCCCGTAGCCAATCCCGCTTCTGTAGTTCACTGAAAGCACCACGTACCCTTTGCTCGCCAAGTACTGGTTGAAACCATAAGCTTGGTGGTAATAGAACATGTAGTGCCAGCCCAGCAGCATTTGGCGCCGCGAACCACCGTGAAAGAAGATGACTGCCGGGTGCTTGGTATTCGGGGCACTCTTCGGCGGTAGAAAAAGCTGTGCGTGGACCGGCATGCCATCCGTTGCAGTGAAGATCACTGGTTCCGGTGTTACTAGCGCGAGGGAAGGGAAGCCGGTGGCAAGCGGCTGCAGATCGTGCGTTGCGTTGGCTATCTGAAGCGCTGGCCGTGCAGGCTGCGTTGCACTTGAATGCAGAAACGCGAGTGCTTTCCCGTCGTTGGTCATCACGGGCTCCCATTCAATATCCGTGCCTTTTGTAATTTGAGTTGCAGTTCCACCGCCCACCGAAACCCGCCAAAGATGGCGGCGGTCCACATCGCCTTGGTTTGAGGAAAAGACTAACTCGCGGCCATCGGCAGCTATGGCTACATGCTCCACTTCAAACGCGCCGCGGGTAAGTGCCAGTACCGGGCCGCCTTGCGCTTTAACAGAGTAAAGGTGCTGAAATCCTTCGCGCTCCCAAGGAAAAACAATCCGGTCTTGAGCACCCCAAAGCAATTGAGTCTTCGCAACCATTTCATGAAATGCGCTGCCGGGGCCCTCTTGCGCGCGCCAGATTTCCCGCGCTTTGCCGGTGGCAACATCGCACACCCGAATGGACCAGGGCTCCGCAGTCCTGACAGGCCCGAATGCAAATTCACGCGTGAACACAGGGATGCGGATGTAGGCGATAGACCGGCTGTCAGGGGACCACACAGGGTGTGTGTCGCGGTCAACGGACGCGTCCGGGAATGCTAGTGACTTCTCGCTTGCATTGTAGAGAGATAAAAAACTATGATTTCGCCGGTTACTGATGAACGCAAGCCACCTTCCATCGGGAGACCACTGCAGCAACTGCGCTGTGCCGCGTGCGTGGACCAAAATTGCGGGAGCAGCAGTGGCTCCAAGCGATGCGGTCCACACCTCGCCTGCACGGGATACGTAGGCGACCGTCCTTCCATCTGGAGCGATTGCTGGAGCTGAACCTTCGCCTAACTGCTTCGGCGAACCTGTTAGCGGTGCGATCCAGATTGTCTGCTTGGTTCCGGCAGGTGTGGAGCGCGGGTTCGGGAATTCGCCATTTCGGTTCACGCCCTCGCCCCGTACGAACACCACCGCGGAAGCATCCGCATTCCACTCGACCCCGGTAATCTCCAGGCCGTCATCTTCCGCGAAATTTGTAAGCTGGCGACCCTGATAGGAAGGCGGCTCTGCTACCCAGAGGTTGCGAACGCCCTTATCATCGCTGGCCCAAGCTAGCCTGGCTCCGGAAGGCGATGCGGTCAGTTCCGAAGGGAATGGAGAACTCAGAATCTGTTCGAGTGTAAACGGTGCTGCGGCAAAAGCGGGAACGGCGAAAAAGAGAGTAAGCGTGCTCAGGCCCATTTACATCTTATAGCGGCCCATGTCCTCATCATTCAACCCCTCCAGCCAGCGCCGGAGTTCTTCAGTGTTCACTTTGTCGCTTACGGAAGCAGTGAGTTTGGAAGATTTCAACACGGAATCATCCACGAAAATCGGACAATCCAGGCGCAGGGCAAGCGCCAGTGCGTCGCTCGGACGGCTATCCACCGAAATCAACTCCCCGCCCCGCTCCAGCCAGATCTGCGCATAAAACGTGTCTTCCTTCAGTTCGCTGACAACCACTTTCTGAATGCCCGCGTGCAGCCCCACCAAAACGCTCTTCAATAAATCGTGCGTCATGGGGCGAGGCGTAGACACCTTCTCAATTTCGAGCGCGATCGCATTCGCTTCGTAGATGCCGACCCAGATGGGCAGTACGGTATTGCCCGCGACATCTTTCAAAATCACGATCGGCATGTTGGTACCCGGGTCCATCATCAACCCGCGAATTTTCATCTCGACTTCCACGGTGGGTTCCTTTTGTTTCATTACACCACTTATTAATTCAGGCACGCCTCGCCCGCAAGGGAGTTCGGACCAGCGCGCGTGATCCGCACCGGCATGTAGGTTCCGAGGAGTGCCGCATCGCTGGACTCATGCGTAAAGTTAAGCGTGCGGTTCTGCGAGGTCCTTCCAATCCATTGTTGTGTCGCATGATTCCGCCCCTCGATCAACACCTCTTCCGTGGCTCCGATCATTTCGCCATGTTTGCGCAACTGAATCGCACGCTGCTTTTCCAGTACCGCGGAAAGACGGCGCGTAATCTCTTCCTCCGGCACTTTGTCTTGAATCCCAAGCGCGGCCGTGTTGGGGCGCTGTGAGTATTTGAACCCGAAAATTGCATCGAATTGCACTTCGTCCAGCAACTGCATGGTTTCTTCGAATTCAGCTTCCGTCTCTCCAGGAAAACCAACGATGATATCCGTCGTGATGGCAAGAGCGCGGCGCGATTGTTTCATCCAATCGATGCGCCGCATGTATTCGTCCCGAGTATAGAGCCGCTGCATGGCTTTCAACACGCGCGTGGACCCGGATTGCACGGGCAAGTGCACGTGATTGCAAAGCCGCTCATCCGCTTCAATAGCTTCGATAATAGGCTTGACGAAATCGCGCGGATGCGAAGTGGTAAAGCGAACCCGCCGAAGCCCCGGAATTTCGCCAACACGCGCCAGCAGCGTCGCGAAATCCCAGCCAGCTTGCGATGGGTCCTGATAGCTATTCACGTTCTGCCCTAACAGAGTGATTTCGGTATAGCCCTCAACAGCCAACCTGCGGGCCTCTTCCATCACATTGGCACCTGTGCGGCTGCGCTCCGGCCCGCGCGTGAACGGCACAACGCAGTAAGCGCAACTTTTATCGCAGCCTTCAATGATGGTCAGAAACGCACGGTGTGGGTTATCTCGGCGCGTATATGGTGTCTCAAACGCTTCATCACGGTCAAAAGCCAAGCCCGATACACGCTTGTTTCCGGCTTCCAGTTGAATCAGCATCTCCGGCAAGCGCGCATAACTTGCTGAGCCCGCGACTAAACTCACGTGGGGTGCGCGGTCGAAAATCTTTTCGCCTTCCTGTTGAGCCACACAGCCCAACACGGCGATGGTTTTACCTTTTGCGGAACGCTTGAACGTATCCAGCCGGTGAAATACTTTCTGCTCCGCTTTATCGCGGATGCTGCAGGTGTTGTAAAACAAATGCGAAGCTTCATCCGGAGTTGCCACCCGCGCAAAACCCTGCTTCAGAAGAGTCCCCACCACCTTTTCGGTATCGTGAGCGTTCATCTGGCAGCCGAACGTCTCAATGTAGAACGTCTTTACTGGCACTGACACCATTGTAGAATGAAGCTACTGACGGCATGCCCACTAGAACAAATGTCTGGACGCCGGAAGCAACCACCCATGCGTGCCCCCGTTGCGGGTCTCATGACACAAGAAGATCATGGGCAAAAGGTGTGTTCGATACCTTAATCCGCATGTTCCATTACGCCCCTTACCGCTGCCGGAAGTGCGCGCGCCGGTTTGTGAGAAGACTGCCCGGGCCCAGTGCCGGCCCGGAAACAGGTTCTACAGGGTCTGAGTGATCTTGCTCAGGGTGCGCGGCTGATCCGGATTGAAGCCTTTTTCCGCCGCAAGGTGTGCTGCAAAAAGCTGCGCGGGAATAATGTAAGCGATCGGAGTGAACAGTTCGGGTATGCGCGCGGGAATGCATATTTCGCAAGTTGCCCGCCCGGTTGCCTGCTCATTCAATTGATCGGTGATGACAAGGGTTTCCGCGCGCAGGTGCTTTAATTTGGCCAGCATCTCTGCCATGGTGGGCCAGGTTACGCCGGAGGGCGCGAACAGAAAAAGCGGGAAACCCCGCTCAACTAAGGCGATGGGGCCATGCAGGAAATCGGCGGATGAAAAGCGTTCTGCCACCACGTAACAGGTTTCCATCATCTTGAGGGCGAACTCAAAGGCATTTGAATAGTTCAAGCCACGCGCTACTACTACGGCCTGTTCCATAAAGCGAAAGCGCGGGGCTAGCCTGGCGATTTCGGGTTCCAGCGTGAGGGCTTGGGCAGCCCAAGACGGAATTTGTTCCAGGTCCGATTTCTTCAAATCGGCCCCCAGCGCATATGCGAGTAAGTAAAGCGCCATAATCTGGCCAGTGTAAGTTTTGGTGGCGGCTACACTTTCCTCTTTGCCAGCGCGCACCAGAATGACGTGTTGGGCGATAGCGGCGAGTGTGCTGCCTGCTTCATTGCTGATTCCTACGGTGATGGCGCCCGCTTCCCGGGCTTTTTGGAGCACTAAGTTCGTATCGGTGGATTCGCCGGATTGCGAGATCGCCACCACCAAAGCGCCGCGATAATCCAACTGCGCTCCATAGAGAGTGGAGATGGAAGGTGCCGCAAGCGAAACCGGTATGCCGGTTGTAATTTCCAGCAGATAGCGGCCAAACTGCGCGGCATTATCCGACGTGCCCCGCGCGGCTAGCACAATCAATCGCGGTCGTTCTCGCGCGAGTAACGCTTTCAAGTTCTCAATTCCTTGCCACTCTTCGGCAAGGGTGCGGGCCAGGGCCTCCGGCTGTTGCCGGATTTCATCCAACATGCGGGACATAGTCTGTTCTCAGCCTACGCGACACTGGCGGCGCGAGAGTAGGCAATGATCTGGCCTACATGCCGTTGCGTGTGCTCCGCAATGTGAATCATCAGGCCGATGGCGGTGGTGCGGATGCGTTGGCGTCCAATGTAACGGCTCTCCGGGAACTGCTCAGGCGCTATGACGAGCAGCGCGGCTCGCGTTCGCTGCAGTGCTTGCCTGCATGCTTTCAGCAGATCCTCTCTGGTTTCCGCTAAGCCGGTCTCTTCCCTTTGCAGCGCGCTCAGTTGTTCTGGCGAAAGTTGGCTTCCCTCCAGATAAGTAGTCAGACGGTCCAGGCTTCCCGCGATATGCCGCAGATGAAAGTGCGCGGAAACAGGAGGCACGAACCGAGCCAGATCTTCTTCGGCCTGTTCCAACGCGAACACCACCGCGGCAACGGCGGGGTCACACGGCAGTGACGTTTCACGAAGCCACGGTTCCGGCATGGGCGTTACGGTTTCAAGTACCGGCGAAGGAAGCCGTACACTTCCGCACGGGATTCGCGCGCAAGTTTTGTATCGATTCGGTTGAAGTGATGCCCGCCCGGTGCCGCCTCATAAATTTTCGATTCGAACTGCTTGCCTTCAGCTTTTAACGCGGCAATCAGATGCTGCACCTCCAGCACGTTCACATCTTCATCGATTGTGTTCGAGTGAATCAAAAGCGGAATCGCCAGCTTGGAGGCGTAAGTATATGGCGAGCGTCGCAGATACTCTTTCACGTTGTCGTTCGCGTCTTTACCGAAGCTTTCAGAAAAGATGCGGCGGTAGCTGTCTGTTTTATATCCCATGCGCGCCACCAGATCGCTGACCGGTACGCCCGCGTAAGCGCAAGCGAACGACGCCGGGTGTTCAAAAATATTCATCAGTGTGATCATGCCGCCGTGGCTCCAGCCCATGATGCCGACGCGCTTCGGATCGAGAAATTTATACGTTTCCAGCATCCACGCGCGCGCGGCGAAGACGTCATCGTTCTCCCGCCCGCCGTAATCGATAGCGCGATAGTAACCAGAGCCATAGCCGGTACTGCCGCGGTAATCCGGCGCGACCACCGTGTAACCCTGTTCCACCAGTTCGCGGACAATATGCGCGCCGTTGCCTTCTCCGCCGCTTAGGAAACTGCTATGGACGCCCCCATGTACGTAGATGATCAACGGGTGCTGCCTGGCCTTGTCCAGATTCTTTGGAATGAAGCTATACGCGTAGACAATCATCGGATTCCCGGCACCCTGTGCCGTGGGGTTCACTTCACGCGCGGGCGGCAGGCTGGTGTATGCAAACTTATCCACCGCTGCTACGTCCTGAAGCTTCATTTGCCACATCAGATCATCAATCTGCTTCAGTACTTCATCGTTCGCGCCCCCGCCAGCAAGGCCTGCTGGTGCGGGCGGGCGTGCTGCCGGAGAAGCGGAGTTGGGGGGAGCCGGCTGCCCTACAGCAAGAGCAATCGGCAACAAGAAAAGCAGTACAATTCGCATAAATTCAGTTCTTCAGGTAGCGGTCCAGGAACAAGTAAATCTGCTGGCGCGATTCCCTGGCAAGGGCGGTATCCAGGCGGTTGAAATAGTGGCCACCCGGAGCATCGTCATAAATTTTTGATTCAAACGAGCCGCCTGCGCCGGAAGCCTGCAGTTCAGCGATGAGGTGCCGCACTTCCAACACGTTCACATCTTCATCGTTCGAGTTGCCATGAATCAAAAGCGGCGTTTTCAGCGACGACGCATAGCGGTACGGCGAGCGCTTCTCATATTCCTTTACATCGGCATCTGCATCCTTGCCGAGCATCTCTGAAAAAATCCGGCGGTAACTATCGTTCTTATAGCCCATGCGTGCCACTAGATCGCTGACCGGTACCCCCGCATAAGCGCAGCGAAATCCTTCAGGGTGCTGCAGGATGTTCATTAGCGTGATGAATCCGCCATGGCTCCAGCCGATAATTCCGACATGTTTTGCGTCCAGAAAAGAGTAGGTGGAAAGCGCCCAATCCCGCGCAGCCAGAACATCGTCCACTTCACGGCCTCCGTAATCGATGGCCTGAGAATAATCCTGCCCGTAACCGGTGCTGCCTCGGTATTCGGGTGCCACCACCGAATAGCCGCGGGCGACCAGTTCGCGAACTACAGCCGCGCAATTTGCCCGGCCGGCTGTCATAAAGTTGCTGTGCACGCCTTCATGGACAAACACAACCAACGGTGCCGGACGCGAGCGGTCCAGATTCTTTGGGACGAAGATGTACCCGTACAGGATCATCGGGTTTCCGGCACCTTGTGCGGTTACGTTTTTCTCTCTGGCTTGCGCTTGGCCCGTGTACGTGAACTTATCGATTGTCGCGAGCCCTTGGAATTTTAGCTGCCATGCGGCGTCGTCGAGCGCCTTCAGCGTCTCGGAAACTTGCGCTTGAGCGCAAGCGCAAAAGAGCACAAGCAAGGAAGCAAGACGCATGCAATCCGGTCACTGTAGCACGGCTGGCTTGAAATGCTTGGGTTAGAACGGAATGAACGGGTGCGTTTCACTCCCCACTCGAACCGCGCGCGTCACTGTTTCCGAACCGGGCAGATTTAGCAAGCGCGGCTTCATCAGGATCAGGATCTGCGCTTCATCCTGCTGGCGGGTGTGTTTCCGGAAAAGATGGCCAAGTAAGGGAATCTGAGAAAAACCCGCTGTACCGCTGGTTTCCTTGGAATCGGTGCGCGAAACCAGCCCCGCTACCAGGGCCCACTCTTCATCGCGCAATCGGACGCTGGCGTTCAGCTTACGGTTGAAGATCAGCGGGTTGCCGTTCACCGCTTGGCCGGTCAGAATCTTGAATTCACTTTCCACTTCGAGCGAGACTTCTTCCATGCCGTGTACATGCGGCGTGATCTTGAGCGTGATACCCAGGTCTTCAAAAGTAAACGAAGGCACCGGCGTGAAACCGGATTGCACGGCGGTGCCCGCAGAATAACTGCTGGTCACAATGGGATAGCGGTCGCCCAGATGAAAGGTGGACGGCTGCGCGTCGCTGGCGCGCAAATCGGTTTTCAACATGGTGCGGGAACGGCTGTCAGAAAAGTTTACAAGCGCCTGCGCTTCATTCACGGAAAGGTTGAAAAGCGAAAGGCTGTTGGGAAACAAACCTCGGTAGGCAGTTTTCAGAACGCCGCCGCCTATTGCGGAAGCTTGGGCAAGATATTGGTAGGACCGTGAGCCGAAAGGGAACGGATTATTGGCGTTAGTGGGAAGCGAGCTTACCACCGTTCTCGCCGCAGAAGTGGGAAGCCCCGTGAAAACAACATTAATCATGTTGGGCAAGTTGATGCCGTAATTGATAATGTCGCTTTTGCGGACCTCAATAAGTTGCAGTTCCACCATCACCTGTGGCCGGTAGTTCAGCAGGCTTTCGAATAGCGCCTGGGCGGGAAGGGCCCGCGATACACGGTCGCGAATGACCACCGTATTCGTTTTTGTGTCCCAAGCTACTTTTTGAATATCCAGGGTTTGACGGACCGCTTGCGCCAGTTCCATCAACTCCTGAGAGGTGACAGCTTGTGGCACCGGAATGATGACGGTAACCGTCTGCTCTAGGTCGGCGCGCTTGGCGGGAATGTCGTGCGCCACCATGAAGAGGCCGGGCGAGACCGGAGTGACGAAAGCCGCGGTCGCCGCTTCCAGGGAATGCAGCGCTTCCCGGTAATCGGCTTGGTCCAAGTGGAAATTTAGAGGGCGTCCATTTTCGAAATCGCTGTCGAAAATCACGTCAAGCCCATAAACCTGAGCGGTTTGCGTCCAAAGACTTTTCCAGTTGCCTTGAAGATTTAGATCGAACCGGCCAGCGCGCGCTTTTAACTCAGGCGCGGGTTGCGGTTGGCGCATGGCGGCAAAATCACGCGCGGTCAAACTGTCGAAATACTGGGCGGGTTCAATCAGTACATCCGGTTCAGCAGGTTCGGCTAGAAGAGGTGGCTCTACGTGCGAAGCGATCAGAGCCCGAGTTTGCAGACTGGCCGCCTTGGCGCGGAATTTGCGATTCTTCGGCTCTAAGGCGGAAGCGCGCGAATAGAGCAAAAAAGCTTGCGACACCTGGGCTTTGCGTTCAGCCTTATGAGCGGCGCGCGCGGCAGTTGACGCATCAGAACCGCAGGCCGCGACAGCCCAACACGCAAGCCCGGCAAGACGCAATTCTCCTCTCAAGCAAGTTTGACGTACCAGAGCCCGCTGACGTGCACTTAGAATTTAGTGATGCAACGGATTCAGGCTTCCCTGGCGCACGATTGGTGGCAGTATCTGGTGCCCCTGGGCGTGTTCCTGTTGTGCGTGGCGGCGGGAATTATGATGCGCAGGCTGATGGCTGCTGGCATCCGGCGCTGGTCCGCGGCGGGGAACCATCGGGTGGGTGAAGTAATTGCCGAATCCCTGCGCGGTCCGATCCTGATCTGGGCGGTGATTTTAGGCGCTGATTTAGCCAGCCGCAGTTCCCAGGTGCCGCCCCAGTATGTTCATCGCGTCGACGTGGTGCTGCTAGCTCTCTGGATAGCTTCCTTGACCATCATCGCGGCCAAACTAGCGGGAAATATCGTGCACCTGTATGGCGCCCACGTTTCCGGGCAAGCTGCCGCGTCTGCCACGCTCAGCCGCAACTTGGCGCAGATTGCGGTTTATACATTGGGCATCATGATCCTGCTGAACCACATCGGCGTGGATATCCGGCCACTGTTGACAGCGCTGGGCGTGGGTGGTCTGGCGGTGGCTTTGGCGCTGCAGGATACGATGGCGAACCTGTTTGCCGGCTTTTATATCAGTGTGGCCGGGCAGATCCGGCTGGGCGATTACATTAAGCTGAACAGCGGCGAGGAGGGGTACGTGGTGGATATCACCTGGCGCAGCACAACGCTTCGGGCACTGGGCAACAATCTGATTTTTGTGCCGAATAGCAAGGTGGGCCAGGCAAACGTCACCAACTTCAACTTGCCGGAAAAGAAGATGGGCAGTAGCGTGACTGTCCGCGTGGCCTACGGCGCGGATGTGGAGCGAGTGGAACAACTTCTACTGGCGGAAACAAGTGCGGCGGCGAAAGATCTTGCTGGCTTTGTTGCGGGAGATCCCATCACCGTGACATGGATTCCCGGCTTCACTGACGCCGCGCTAGTGTTGACCGTAAATTACAACGTTGCTGAATTCGTAAGCCAATTTAATGTGCAAAGCGAATTGCGAAAGCTTCTGTATCGCAGACTGCGCGCGGAAGGAATTTCGCTTGCGGCACCTACTCAAATCGTTGTCACGCAATAATCACTTTGCTAGCTGAGTGTACTGGCTGAGCAGGGACTGATAACGTTCCTGAACATCAGCGCCGGGCTTCTGATCTGCAGAGTTCGTGACCGTGTAGAGGTATTGAACCTGAGTCTGATAAGCGGGCTGGCTGTAACGGATGGGCGGGGTGACCAGTTTTTCAAGCAAGGCGCTGTTGCGGTCTGTCTTTGCTTTCGCTACTAAGCGATTTGTCGAGCTCACAAGATCGCGCACGCGCATGTTGTGTTCGAACTGCTGCTGAAGATCCGCTGTGGTTACGCCGTCTGCAAGGACACGCGGATCTTCGGTGATCGTTAGAGGTTGCGTAAACGAGGTGCCATTTGCCGTCAAGCGGACCGAATAGACGCCAGGCACGGCAACGGGTCCGTTTGCGAGTGAGGGCCAGGGGCCCGGATAGCGCAAATCCCAGACAAACCGGTGCAAACCGGCAGTCTGATCCAGGCGCGCTGGCGGGGTGCGCGGGCGAAAGCTTCCTTCTTCTTCATCGTCAATTGGCGCAGGTGCTGCTTCGGCACGCGCGGGCGTGGCAGTCGTAAAAGTGCGGACCGGTGTACCGCGGCTGTCCAAAATTTCTAGTTTCAAATCATTAGCGGCAGAAGCCAGATAATAATCGATCTGCGTGCCTGCTGAGCGGCCCCGCCCCGGTGTCCTGACACCCGTGCGAGGCTGAAAAAGCGTCACGGGGGTGAGCGCCTCAGCCCTGTGCAGCGGCGTTAGGTTATCCAGAATGTAGAAACCGCGCCCCTGCGTGGAAAGCACCAGATCCTTGTGAGCAACTTTTATATCGGTGACCGGGGTGCGCGGCAAATTCATTTGAAACGGTTTCCATTCGCTTCCGTTATCGAACGAAATGTACATCCCAAACTCCGTACCGGCGTATAGCAGCCCCGCCCGGTCTGGATCCTCCCGCACTACCCGCGTCGGCTCGTCAGCGGCAATTCCCTTTACGATCCTGGCCCAGTTTTTGCCAAAGTTATCCGTGCGATACAAGTAAGGAGCGAAGTCTCCCAGCAAGTAACGATAAATCGCAATATAGGCCGTGCCCGGGCGTTTCGGCGAAGGCTCAATATTCTGTACGCGGCCGCCATGCGGCAACCCATTCGGAGTCACGTTGACCCAAGTCTTTCCATCGTCGCGTGTCACATGCACCAAGCCATCGTTCGATCCGGCCCAGATCACTCCCCGTTGCACAGGAGATTCACGAATTGAATAGATGGTGCTGTACACTTCCTCGCCGGTCGCATCGCGAGTGATCGGCTCACCGCTTGCGCCCTGTGTTGCTTCGGGCTTGGCGGTCAGGTCTGGGCTGATGCGCTCCCAATGGACCCCGCCATCACGCGTGCGGTGCACATACTGCGAACAGTAGTAAGCTGTGTGCGGCGTGTGCGGCGACACTTCCATGGGCGACACGCGCTGGAACCGGTAGATCAAAGCGCTGCCCGCATTGCCGTACAAAGATTCCGCGCCAATCCAATACTGCTGTTCGTTGCTTGTCAGCAAATTTTGGCGGCTAAACTGGCCCTTGCAGCCGCCGTACACGACATTCGGGTCCTGCGCATCGGGAATGATGGGTCCGGTCTCGCATCCTGGCCCGATGCGGAACTCCTGGCCATTTCCCGTGGCCGAACTTGGAATCATTACGGTGGTATTGTCCTGCTGTGCCCCGTAGATCTTGTACGGATACTGGTTATCAACGGCCACTTGATAGATCTCAGCGGTAGGTTGATTGTCCTGCGGACTCCAGGTGCGTCCACCATCAAGCGAGACATTCGCTCCGCCATCGTTCGCTTGAATCATGTAATTGGAATTTTTGGGATTAATCCAAACGTCGTGATTGTCTCCGTGGGGCACCGGAGCGCGCGCGAAGGTCTTGCCTGCATCGCTCGATTTAAACCAGCCTTCATCGCCCACGTAGACCACCTCAGCGTTGTTCGGGTCCACGCCCAGCGTGTCGTAGTAGAACGGCCGAGTAATAAGTGAGCCCGATCCGTTCACCAAACTCCATGTTGCACCGGCGTCTTCAGAGCGGTACAAACCTGAGCCAGGCTTAGCCTCAATCAATGCATAGACGCGGTTCGGGCTGGCCGCTGATAGCGCTACATTCGCCCGGCCGAACAGTTCGTTCGGTAAACCGCCGCCCAGTTTCGCCCACGTATTGCCGCCATCGCCCGATTTGTAAATGCCGCCTTCGCGAGCCCCGCTGATGATGGTCCAGGGCTTCCGTTGCGCGTGCCACAAGCACGCGAAAATCACATCGGGATTGCCTGGCTGGAATTCCAGGTCCGCCGCCCCGGCAAGATCGGAGAGGAAGAAAACCTGTTTCCAGTTCTTACCGCCGTCGAGGGAGCGATACACACCGCGCTCTTTCGAAGGGGCAAACGGATTCCCCTGAGCGGCCACGAAGACGATATCGGGATTGCTCGGGTGAGTCCGAATTGTGGCGATCTGCCCAACATCGCGCAGGCCGATGAACTGCCATGTCTGCCCCGCGTCCATCGATTTGTACATGCCTCGGCCGATTGAAACATTTGACCGAATTTTTGAAGAGCCCGTGCCCGCATAGATAATGTTAGGGTTCGAAAGCGCGACATCGATTGCACCCATCGAGCCAGTTGCGATTTGCCCGTCTGAGATATTGCGCCAGGAGTGGCCCGCATCGGTGGTTTTCCAGATTCCGCCCCCCGTGGAGCCCATGTAAAAAGTTCGCGGCTGTGTGGGCACTCCGGTTACAGCCGTCACGCGCCCTCCGCGGTTGGGACCGATCGAGCGGTATTTCAAATTGGAATAGTAAGGTTGAGCTTGCCCGAATGCGGAGGCTGCTAGTAAAGCGAACACAAAAAGTCGAGGCATGGGAATACACCAATCTACAATGCGGAACTTGCTGATAAACTTGACCGCGATGAGTATGGATCGTCGAGCATTTCTGAAAACGGCCGGAGCTCTTGCGATCCCGGCTCTGGTTTCCGCGGAGCCGAATGAATGGGGCACACCCGTTATCGATATCCATTACCACCCTGGTGGCGACGCTGGCCAAGAGATTCGGCATGCCGATGGTTCCGGCGTCACCCGCGCGGTTCTCTTACCCGGTGCTGGCGGAGAAGAGCGCGCAAAAGCCGATGTTCACAGTCATTCGGATCGCTTTGTCCGTTTTGCGAACTTCGATGTCCGGGAGCCCGGCGCGGAAAAGCTGTTTCGCGCCAGCGTCCAGAGCGGCGCCATCGGCTTCGGTGAGTTGAAGTACCCGGTCGCTTGCGATGGACCAGAGATGCTGCGCGTTTATGCACTAGCGGCTGAACTGCGTGTTCCCGTGCTGCTCCACTTCCAGGAAAATCAGGGCCACTGGAATAGCGGCATCGCGCGCTTGCCGGCACTTGTAAAAACGAACCCAAAAACCACGTTTATCGCGCACGCAAACTCATGGTGGGCGCACACCAGTGCGGAAGTCGACGACTCGGTCGATTACCCGAAAGGCAAGATTATCCCGGGCGGCATCTCCGACCATCTGCTGAGTGAGTACCCAAACATCTATGGCGATTTGTCAGCCAACTCCGGCCGTAATTTTCTGCAGCGAGACCCGGAGTTCTCCGCCAAGTTCGTGGAGCGGCACCGCGCTAAGCTGATGTTCGGCAGCGATTGCGGCTGCAAAGATGGCCACGGCTTAGGCCAGCCCCAGGGCCCGCTCGGCAACCTTTGCACTGGACGCGAAACTCTTACTACGCTCAAGAAACTCTGCTCGCCTTCACTCTTCAAGCAGGTGACCTGGGACAACGCGATGAAGCTTTCTAAGCTCAGCTAGCGGCAAGCTTTCCTAAAGTACGGAATACCATCCTGCACAGCCGCTTCCACCACCTCATCGCCAATTTGTAAGCGCTCACCTTCCACACGGCCGGTTACGCGAGTGTTGTCCTCGCGCGTAACGATGACGACTTGGTAAGGGGCATCGTCCGCAAACGCTGGCGGGGCCAAGTGAACCACGGTTTCTGTATAGACAATCATGGGCTAACAATTTCAGCATATCCTTCTTGGCCCTCCGGCATTAACCCGCCTGTAATCGAATTGAAGCAGACGTAGTCTTACACTCACACGCCAAGTATGCACGGCACCGGGTTGGCGAGCCCGTAACTAGCTCGCTAGGAGCTTGCGCACCGCATCTATGCAGAGTGCTGCCGCGTGTTTCGACGCGGAAGAAAGCCCGCCTACAGCGCTTTCAACTTCGGCTGCAGTGATGGTGCCAGCCGGCTTCATCAGCAATAACTCGGTAAGAGCACTACCCGCAGCAATAGAGGCGGTACACCCGCGCACTTTATAGCGCACATCCACCACGTGCCCGTTCTCTATCAGCACCGATAAGAGTAGATCGTCCCCGCACACCGGATTCGAAACCGAGATTGTCACAGCCGGCGGCGGCAGTTCACCCACGTTACGCGGGTTCTGAAAGTGATCGATCAGCAACGGGCTGAGCATGTTTCAATTGTCTATGCAAACCGTGGTTGCGGGGTTGATCCAGCAGCGTGGCAAGTTGCTGATCGCGCAGCGTTCCCAATCCGGCGCGCATCCGCTTGAGTGGGAGTTTCCAGGCGGCAAGGTGGAATACGGAGAATCCGCTGAGGCAGCGCTTACTCGCGAATTGGAAGAAGAGTTGGGTATCGCGGCAGTAATCGGAACGGAATTTACCCGCTACGAATATACTTATCCGGGAAAGAAACCGATACTTCTGATTTTCTTTCACGTTGATAGTTACAAGGGAACTATTCAAAACCGGTTGGGCTTTGAATCGCTCCAATGGGAAAGCCCGGCTGAGCTGTCTGCTTTTAGCTTTCTTGCTGGCGATCTACCGTTGATTCAACTTCTTTGTGAAATCAGTATCGATCAGATCGAGTGAAGCCTGATTATGGGTTTGTTGCGGCGTGACGTAGTGCATGGTTTTGTCTTCAATCCAATAAGCTAGTGCCGAATAAACGGAATGGTCTTTGTATGCAATCAGGAAATAACGTGGCGCGGGAACGGCAGTTACGTCCGCAGCGGCAGCATCGAATTCGCGGCGCGCCGGAGATTGGAAGATATGCGTTGTTTCGACAGGAGCCTCCTCAACCGGCGGTGGCGCCGCAAAATTCTGGTTGATCACCACCGCGGGTGCTATGACTGGTGGGGGATTGTTGATGATTGTGATATTCGGTTGTTGTTGCTGCTGAGGAGCATAAGCGGACTGATCGTAATACCCTCCGCCCACAAAGACGGGATACCCATATACTCCAGCAGATCCCCTTCGCCCACCACCAAGACCATTGCGCTGCGGTAAAGAATGTCCCGCTACTGTTGCGCCAAGCGAGTTTGCGAAGGGAACGGGAGCTTGTGGCCGACCCGTACCCGGATATGCGACATTGCCGTAACCGCCCGGGCTGGTAAACACCACACCACCCGCTGCACGGCCGCCAGATTGAGCGCAAAGTAAGCCAGTTGTGAAAAGCACTGCTAGCAGCAACCTCATGCTCCCACAATACACCTATGTTCTACCCCGCGGCGAAAGCTATTTCTTAATCGGTGCGGAAGGGCGTGGGGCCATAGGACGGGTAGCAGGAGCACCACCCGGGCGTGCCGCCGGTGGATTTGCGGTCAGCGTCGGTGCAACTTTATCGTAAAGAGCAATAATGTCACGGGTGATATCGATGGTATTCGAAGCGAAAAGCACCGGCGTCTGCTGGCTGGAAATGTCCATCACCATGGCATAACCATTCTCCGTTGCAAACTTGTTCAACACGCTAATCATCTTGCCACCCAAATCTCCCATAATCCGTTGCTGCTCCTGCTCCAGGTCCGCATTAGCGTCTTCGGAATCGCGCTTTAGCGAGGTGGTTTTTGCATCGATCTCGCGCATGGTCTTCTGCTTGGCATCTTCACTCAGCGCATTCGAACCTTTGCTCAGAGTCTGTTGCAGTTGTGTAATATCGCTCTGCTTCTTTTCAAGCTCGCTTTGCTTGGGCCCGAATTTCGTCTTCAGGTCGCCAGCAGCTTTCTGCCCGTCTTTCGTTTGAATGATGGCAGCCTGGATATCAATCACGGCAATTTTGCTGGGAACCGTTGTGGGGGTTGCCGCGGGAGTCTGAGCGAAGGCGAGCGAGGCACAAACGCTGGCAAGCGGAAGCAATACGGAATTCAGTTTCATTGGGTCTCTTATTTAGTCTTCTGGTTTCTTCTTTTGGATTTCGATACTCAGCTTATGTTAAAACGTCCGTCCGATGGTAAATCGGAAGGTGCCGCGCTTTTCAAAGAATGGGAAAGCCTGGCCATGCTGGCTGATTGCATTCAGAAAAGATGCGTTATTCGGGAAATAGCTGCGGTCCGCTACGATCGGGGTCTGTAGAAACTCGTTTACGCGCGAAGGATTCAGAGAATAGTACACGCGGAAGGGGGCTTGAACAATGGGCAGAAGAACCTGTATCTCAAGGCCCGTCGACATACGAATATTCTGCGTGCCCGGTGCGATTTGGACTTTGTTGTTGAACGCAGCTTGCGGGAAATCGCGGTTTAACTGATCAATTCGGCTAGCATTTAACCGAAGTTGATTTGGATACAGAATGCGATTCAGCCCGACGTCGAAGAACGGTGCCATGGTCACGGGTCCGAAAATAGGGATTCGGTATTCAAAGTTCCCTACTACCTGCGTATCTCCGCCGGGCGTGATGATCTGGTAAATGGGAATATTCTGCGTCACTGCCTGTAATACGGCGGTACCGTCCGCTGCTAAAGTTTTCTGAAAACGAGGATTTCCGCTGGCGTCCAGCACGGAAACCGGAGCGCTGCTCGGAATGAAGGCAATTGGACTAATCCCGTAAAAATCGAACCCACGAACATCATTTTCACCACCGATGTAAGTACGCGCGTAAGGAGGAATCACTTTCCCTCCATACCCGAAATAAGTGGAGGCTAACAGGTGAAACGCTAGAACGTTCTTCCGGAACCGGGGCGAGGCATGATAATACTGCAAATCGAGCGAAGGCCGAACCGTGTTAACTGTGCCGCCTAGGAAGCTGCCCGCAAAATCCACGGAGGCGAAAATACTCTTTCCCGCCGTGGGAGTGGTGGGATGGTTCTTGGAATTGTAGCTATAGGAGGGCACGATGCGGCTGGTCTTCACCCCCTGCAATGCGTTCGGACCAGAAACTTGATTCACATAAAGATATTGAAAATAGTTCTGAGCGCCTTCGCTCTTGGTGGTCAGATCGGAAATATCGTATCCATAGGTCAATCCAATGCGCGCGAAACTGCGGCGTAACGGATAGCTAGCGGAAAGAGAAACGCCTTTTGAATTCTGCACGTAATTGAGCAGATTCTGGTT
>JAABUK010005192.1_pt1 | contig 20537 bp, 23 predicted proteins | sample 5559141 | NCBI WGS metagenome assembly JAABUK01 (sample SAMN10711869, study PRJNA513367) | rock metagenome | isolation source: Antarctica rocks | place: Antarctica: Victoria Land, Pudding Butte nord | collected 2016-01-03 | reverse complement strand
ACACCTGTGCTTTCAAGCCAGGATGTCTGATGAGTCACTACTGGCTCCACACCCCAGACTGTAAGTTATAAAATGAAAATGAAAAATGATTACCCCTAGTGTGGCACTGTACACTGGTCTACTTCGGGTTTGCAAACTTTGATTTGAGAGTTTTTGGTTGCCATGACGAATGGTTGTACATCGCGGAAGTTGAAAATGAAGCAGGCGAGCTAATCCCTTACCAGTCGATGATTCCAGTCCCTGCCAACTTTCGGGGCTCATCAGCTTCTGAAGAAGACAAGCTTGTTTTTCTTAGCACAGCTATCCACCAGTTCCAGTCTGAGGTCCTGCTTGTCTCCAAAAACAGGTGTCAGGCTTGCGGAAAGAAAGCAGAGACCTTGGTGTGCCAACCTGGTTTTTATGACACAGACGATCAGACTTTTGTGATGGACTATCCAAAGCTAGTATGCCTGAATCCGCGCTGTGACCTCATCATACGACATCAGATTCAAGCAGCCAACCAGCAAAAGGGCATGCTAGACCGGGAGGGCTTTGTGTGCATGCATTGTGGCATAAAGGCAGGTCTTGCAAAGTGTTCAAGATGTCACCTGGCTGCATATTGCAGCAAAGAATGTCAACAGCAGCATTGGCCACAACATAAGGCTGCATGCAAACACCTAGCCAGAAGCGTCTAGGTGTAAGTGCCAGACGTCATTATAGTCCAAAAAATACATTGTTTAAACATAACCTTGTTGTGAAGCTGTTTTTGGGAACAGGTTTTGACGCCTTTGAATTATGACTGGAAGTTCTTCATGACATGAGTGCAGCATGTTGCACACTGCAGCATATCGCTGCATATTGCACGGCAAAAAGAGTCAACAGTAGCGCTGGTCACAACACAAGTCTACATGCAGACATCTAGCTACAAGTTTTCAGGTGCAAGTACAAGGCAAGACTATTGTTGGTGCACTGTATGAAGAGTCCCTGCTATTCTGACATCAACTTTTGCTGCAGAGGTGAAATGACAGCAGTATGCTTTGAGACAGCGTTGAGGTCAGCACAAATTCTCATCAGGCTACCTCTGCCCAAGCTATGTGCTTAACATCTGGTTCAAAAGCTGATATTTCAGAATGCGTGGACTTTGACACAAAATCTCAGCCACACCAGCTGCACTTGAGATCGCATCTTGAAGCCATGCCTCTTGATGCATCAGACCTTTGTCAGGTTTCTCTCGGTCAGCATCGAGAATGTTCAGGTGGTGCATGTTCAACAACTATGTCCCTGTGCATTGCATGTTAAGTGCACCGCCTGCAAATGTGCATGGTCTACTTTGGGGGGTGTACACTATGCACAACTTTGCTTCCCATGAGTTGGCCTGTGCAAGGTGTGACCTGTGCAGCGCAGACCAGTATGCAAGCAAACCTGGTTTGACAGTACACGTGGGTGATAGTTACAAGGTGGATGACAGCAGCAGCAGCAGGGAGATGACACCGAAGTACAGCAGCAGCAGCACGGTGTGGAGCCCACGTGTCTGGGCAGGCAAAATCAAAACTTCGGTCAACTGCTCGTAGAGCTACTTGCCTGACCAAAGGGTTCACTTTTGTAGGAGAATTTTGCACAAGCAACACAGCGTTGGCTCCCAATCAATAATGTGGAGTACATCATAGCCAATCAATTTGTTGCCATATGACGCACATCAGCAAACTTCCCACTCTGCTGCCCACAGGTGCAGATGCCGTTTATGTGGTGACAGGTGGTAACAGAGGTTTGGGGTTGGAGCACGTTCGACAGTTTTTGGAAAAGACGCAGGCACATGTCGTTGCCACCACCACAAAAAGCCCGCCTTCCGAAGCCAACAACCTGAGATTGCTTGCTGATCAGGGCAAATCTCACCGACTCACAGTAGTCACTCTTGACTTGAGCGACGAGTCCAGCATCAAGGCAAGTCAGGTGTCATGTATGGGCGAAACATGAGCGAACTTGACTATGAGCTGCTGCTGCAGGAAGCTGCAGAGCAAATCAGTCTTGCACATCCCAGTGGCATCGACCTGCTGCTGAACAATGCTGGAATGCAAGAGCCCATTACTCGGGCCTCGGAAACGTATGCTTCTACATGCCCCGTACATAATGTGGATCAACTTGCTGCTGACCTGTTTCGTGCGTCATCACGCTGTGATGCACACTCAAAACTTCCACTGGCCAATATATGCGATCTGCATGATGCAGGGCTGGCAGCGAATACGTCCATGTCTTGACCACAAATGTTGTTGGACCCTATCTGACAACAAAGCATCTGCTTCCAAGCTTGATGAAGAAGAAAACTAGGGTCATTGTCAACACCTCATCACTGTATGACTCCATCAATGCAACCCTGAATGACAGCAATGGTCATCACAGTCCAACCGGGAGTGTGCTGTTGGCGTCCAACACCAGCAAAGCAGCTGTAAACATGCGTAAGCCTTGCAACTTCTGCCTGGGCTGTTACTATTGAGCCTACAACACTGAAGCATCACGCACACGGTAGACCATTCCACACAGCTTACAGTCCAACCCACATGCAAAGACCTGCATCCATGAAACCAAAGTCTTAGTATCTTGACCAGGCAATCACTAATGCAGCTGGCATGTCTCAGTCAGCATTCCATGACTGCATGGGCACATGTACCACTGTAGCCGCATACTTCTTCGGCATTGGGCAGGTGCGTCTTGGCGTTGCATTATTGCACCTGCTTGGACAACTTTCTTGTGATCCTATCTTCAGAATCCTATCTCCCATCAAAAAGTTACTTTGGAAACAGCTGTCAAACTGCTGTGGCATTGTGCTGCAGAGTCTGCTGTTCTAGCAAATGATCTGAAGCAAGATGGGTTCATTGTCATCTCCTTGGACACTGGGTGGGTCAGGACTGAGATGGGCAACACCACAGAGCAGCTGGGCCATGGCTGTGCACCCCTGGATGTGCTCACTAGCGTCGCAGGTAAGTGATAAGTTGTTGCCAGCGGTCACGGTACTGAATAGATCCCACATGTGGGACAGGACTGCGAGATAGTGCGTCTGCAACTCATCCCTCTCTGCTTGGCATTTAGTGATAAGTTGCTGCGGGACTTGCAATCAAGTGGTCTTTAGACCCAGAGTGCACAGAGTTGGGCAGATGCCTAAGCAGCCCGGGGGTGTGTATGCTCATTTCAGCCCACATGTTTGGGCCTGAGGAAAAGCCATGTGCTGAACCATGTTCCTTATGTCATATGCATTCATGCTGGGGATCAAGCTTGCAGAAAACTACTGAGAACATATCGCAGGACTCAGCAGTGATTTAGCTCTGATATATATTCACATCCAGCAGCAACTGTTTGGTCATGGCCAAGGTACAACCTTTATTACAACAGCCATGTTGTGCCATCTTTGTGGTACTCATTGATTGAACACCAATATCATCCGCAATGTTAATAGTTAACTTACATGCCCCTTTGTCACTGAGCTCTTGAGATGTATCTCAATCTTTTGTGCTCTGTGTCCTCAGCAGCTACTCACATGAGAGTGCATGACGCAGGCCAACAAAAAGTCATCATGGCTTTGACACAGAAGCAAACAGGCAAATACTTGAACTGGGATGGCAAGGCGCCAAAAGAGCACCCATCTTCACATGCATTTGTCACAGCTTCAGCAGCACCACAGGCAGGCAAAACGCTTGCACGGCCACTCAAACGACCTGTCACTGCGCGAAACTTGCCCAGGCCGCAATGGTCTGCAAATGTGGCAGGTTTTTGGCGAACATGATGCCCTGCACTCTCTGCTGTGGTGGCGAGTCTCACGGTTTAATCAAGCTCTCTACATGAAACTTCACTGCCGCCCTTTGGTCGTACCAGCTGAAACAATTTGACCAGCTCTGGGCGTCATGTCCGATTCCACGTGATGTTAAAGAGATAACCGCAAGGACAACATAAATCACTTAGTCAGAGGCGAACAGCAATAGCGACCTTGTCGACGGAATTTTGTCGCGGCACCGATTCGACGCTTTCAGTTGTGGACCACTCATGTCGGTCTGTGTGTCAATGGCTTCACCGAAAGCACCGAAGACCTTCATCCGGCCTCTGAAACCGCTCCTCAATCCACTATTTCAAATTTGCAAACTTTGGTTTCGGAGCACATGAGTCACTCCGTGCCACGGCCGCCGTGATGTTGAAGTTGCTGCGAGCGTTTTTACGGTTGCTGCTCGCATCAGCTCGTTGACGACTTGCGGCATCGTAAGCCAGGCAGACTATGGAGAGCCTTCCTGAAGACCTAATACGCCGCATCTTGGCTCATATGCCGTTCAGCGAAAAGTAAATTTGCCTGCGAGAATTTGCCTGCGAGAATTTGCCTGCGAGCTGTATGTTGGAAGTGGGAGAAAGCGATGTGCCGGCCTGAAAGTCATAGTATGCTTTGCTATAACGTCAACCGACTTACTAGAGATGTCGGCATACCCTCTGGAGTCATGAAGGTACTGCCAGGCGTCTGTAGCACTGAGGGACTCAAGCGTCGCATCAAGGCGCAGGGTCTTGAGCACCTGCGAGCTATCTGGGACCTTGGCGTTGATCATCTCTCAGCCTGTCCACACTTGCCAAACCTGGAGGTTTTGCACATTATGGAGCAGACTCAAACCCTCGAGCTGCAGAACTCCAACTTCTCAAGCCTCCAGCACCTATGCCTTGAAGCAAATCCACATTTAGAGCAACGTATTGCTTCTTGGGCAGAGAACTTTCTGCAACATGATATTCAACACTTGACTCATCTGAAGACCCTGCAGTACATATCATCCTGGACAGCAGGAGACCACCAGCCAGAAGACATTCCGGCAATCGATGCTCCGCATGGGTGCCAAGTGCAGCTCAAAATGGGGTTGCTGACAAGGGGACCCATACCTTGTTGCACTGCCCAAAGTCTGTCGCACTTGTCTCTAGTTGTAAGACGAGTGGCTGACCGTGTTGTGCCACTGACGCTGTTTTCCGCATGCACAGCACTGCAGTGTCTGCAATACAGCATTCATCTTCATGCTTACATTGTACATCCACCACCAAAGCTGACTGTCACCTTCACATCTTTTGACCATTTACCAAAAGGCCTAAAGCACGTAAGCTTTGACACCCACGGAGAGGATTGCATCCAGATAGGCGTTGAGTTATGCAGAGGCTGGAGTCACTATTTGGCTGACACCTGCAACCAGTCAGTCATTGTAGTACCCGAAACAGCTGCTAAAAAAGTTAGTTCTTTGGACAGCTGGATGTTTAGCAATACATACGATTTTCAATTAGAGTAGCGTGCTGGTTAGATGTGCCATACCACTCCAACTACCTTTACCACTTGATGCTTTTGAACTGGATGCTCAAAGCTCACGAACCGCAGCTCACAAGTAAGTGGATTGCAGTCGCGACGTATTTTGAGACAGTTTGCAAAGTAATGTGCACATGCACCACGTGTATCTTGCATATACATATATGTCATGTATGTGCAATACATCTGTGCATAACACGTCCACTCTTGTCAGCACAGTATGGGGACTAAGGAACGTCCCAATAGCGCAGCATGGTTGCACCTTGTTTGCAGTGCGTATGCATTGGCATACTTTGAAGGTTCCCAGCAACAGTCCAAGCCATGTGTGCATGCTCAAGGACAAGCTGTCTTGCAGCTTCACATTCTGGTCATAAGTCTTATTTGGCATTGAATAACAGATGTAGCTCTAGAGTCCCTGTATGATTTGTTACATACAAGCCCCAAGGACTCCAATTGTGGGCAAGCATAGGTCTGAACAGTGTTACTCACAATACACTTGACGACCCCTCAATTGCCATAAGCCAATCCTTCTTTTGCTGCAGTGTTCACGTTTCTAGTAACAAATGTTTCAATCAGAAAAGCATAAAATAAGGTAAGGGCAGCCAGCTACTGACAGTGCCTCAGTCTGCTTTGCAGAACAGCGTACACAACAGCAGTCTGAAATAGCACTTGTAAATCTTGCTGTCACTGTGAATAAACACTGAATATTGCTTGCCAACGAATCAAGCCGTGAGTCAGACTTAAATGTGTCAAGAGGCTGTATTTGCCCTCACAGGTTGACGGTGTCACAACAAGCGCCTTTGTCCAACCAAACAACCGATCAACACGCATACACAAAATCGATGCTTTCACTCCATCCAGCAGAGCCATCCAGCAGATCATGTTCAACCTTCCTGAGTGCAAAACACGTTGCGTACTGTGCACGATCTGCACGCCAAGGCCTGCATTGATTCAGCTGAAGGCCTATAGGTTGGCCCACCAGGGTTTGCTAGGGTCCACCTCGGTGGGTCTGTTCTTGAAGGCATCATTTAGCTGCTTGCCCTGAGGCTCTGCTGGGAAGCTGGCCACCAGATCATACTTTTCCTCCTTCTTGCCAATGTCTTCACGCTTCCATACCTGCAATCCAGTGACATAAAAGAGAGTATCAACTTGGTGACGCATGACTATATGCTCAGCATCTGCACTCTGAGGAGCTGACTGCAAGATTTGCATTGCAAGCAGTTGCTCAGGCCCAAACCGGCTATACACACCTTTGTTTTTGCAGACATGGCTTGATTACAATCATACTCAAGAAGCATACATTGACAGCATGTTCTTGCAGACGCTCAACACTCAAATTGTGTGTTGAATGCAGACTGTCCACCCAAAGCTTTATCATCTTCTTCCCAGAAAGCATGTAAGCTGTGAAAACATAAACACCCAGTCAACCTTTCAGCAAGGACTTCCATATCAAGCATCCCCACCCCCCCCCCCCCTCACCCCAAACCCCCTTTGTGAAGGCTTGAGCATCAGTGAGATGCAGCCAGTTGTCATTGAGATCAAGGTGCAAAGGTGCATGTGGCAAATGTAAGGTGCATGCGACGGGTGTAGAGGAGCATGTGACAGGTGTGAAGGTGCATGTGACAGGTGTGGAGGGGCATACCTCCCAAGGGTTGCCATAGCTATGCCGCATGGCTCCCATGATGGGGTACATCATCTGACTGGATAGGTAGAGGTGCCTGAAGCGATACGCCTGGATGAAGCTATCAGCAAACGCCATCCTCTCTGCTCTACCCCTGCATCACCACAATGCATGCCTTGCAACAACTGATGCATCCACACAATGATGTCTTGCAACAAGTGATGCATCAGCACAGTGCATTTATTGCAACAAGTGGGACATTGCCACAATGCATGTCTTGCAACAACTGGTACATCTGACAGCTGTGGGTCCTATTCTCCAATTTTTTGTCTTCTGCCCTGAGTATTCAAGCACCATCTGCAGATCATGATGCCATAGTGACAAAGTCCACCAGTGAGTAGAGTCAAATATGGTAGTCCTGCCTGTGGAAAAACAAGCAAGAGAAGGACAGACAGGGACACACAGTAGAAGGATGAAGAGGAACAGTAAAAGACACAGAGCACAAGGAAGAAGAACTTTGGCCAGAAACCTTTACAGGAAAGACATAAGAGAGGCAGCGACAAACAACAGGTCAAGAGGAAAAAGACAGCAGGTGGAAGAAGAGGAGCGGAGACCTGATGCCCATGACGCCTGCTGCAGAGGGAATGTCCTTCAGCACCGGGTTCATCAGAATGACTGCCTTGCCCTGACTCTCTGCTTCATCCACCTGTCACAACACACTTCTGGTGCATGCACACTGGGACCCTTCGATTGTTTGGTACCTTGCAGCTGCAACTCAAAGGCAATTCATAGTGGCAACATTGACACCAGTCACTGTCCTAGCTGTCACCCATCCATGAGTGCTTCAGCACTGATACAAGCATACCTGGTCATTTCAACAGCCTGCATCAGGTGTACTATGGTAGCATACAACATGTACTTGTTTTATAAGATCTCAACCCATCCATGTACGTCTCAAACTTACTGTCACAAGTCTGCAAGGATGGGCGCAACAAACCTCCAAGCTTGCCCTTGCCCAAAAAGCGTTTCACACAAACAAACTGACTGCTAAGGTTGCTAACCTGAAGCTCAGCATGCACGTGTTTGTCATTGGTTGTAAAACTGCAGCTCAGCATGCACATGTTTATCATTGCCTGCACTCACCATGTCACCTAGGTTGGTCAGTATTGTTGTGCCAACAACATTTTGGGGCGCCACCAGGATGTAGTAGGATGCTTTGTCTATTTGATCACGCCCAACTTCACCAAAGGAGACAAATTCTCCTATATCACCCCAGTCCATCATGTTCATTATTTTCCTGACCCCTGACAGGGACAGAGGCAGACCCTGCAGTACATGAGGTGTCAGCAGTGCGTGCACATGCAGAGCTCAGCTCAAGCATGCAGAGCTCAACTCACGCATGCAGAGCTCAACTCCAGCATGCAGAGCTCAACTCAAGCATGACACCTGTGCTTGTGAATGATTGCAAAACATGCTTGACTGCTCACAGGCAGCTTGCAAAGAGCACAGCTGCAGGGCCAGTGTGGCTTTGAGCATTTCTTGGCACATGCACACAGCAGCATTTGGGTCTGGATGTGACTAACACATTGTTGCATCAGTGCATGAAAGCATGCAAAGACACAAGTCAGCAGATCTAAGGCTGTGCTGCGCCGTGCTGTGCCGTGCTGTGCTGTGTTGTGCCATGCCTTGCCGTGCCGTGCTGCGCTGTCAGTACCTTTTCTGATTCTTCATCGTGAGGCGATGCATGATGCAAGCATGATGCAAGCGTGATGCAACAAAGACAGACACAGACCTGGAAGACTCCCTGCCCCATGGACTGCTGCACACACACTTTCACTAGCTTGCCGTCCTCTGCCAGGGCATACGCCATCTCACGCACCATTTCCAGCAAGGTGCCAATTCGGTACACATCCATTTCAGGGTTCAGCTCTGGGATTGTACACCTGAACGTGCAACAAACCCACTGTGTAATCATGACACAAAGCTTTTTAGTTGCAGACGCAATGACCTTGCTGCACAAAGCTGTCACAAGGCTGTTGCCAACAAGATGTGTGACAACATGCTTTCAGGACATAGCACTTCCTCTTAAAGTCTGCTAGCTTGCCTTATTCTCATGCGTGTCTGACCATCTGCCAAGGCTGCTAGCATTGCCTGAGTGACCTCATTGTAAAACCAGCGTCGCTTGTCGCGGTGGTGCGGGATGTCATTCATTCTGGTGGGCAACTCTGCTTGTTGTTGATCTGCCTCCTGCAAGATGCCAAAGAGTATGTTTATTTTTGCATTGTGACTTCTCTGGAAGAAACTGAGTTAACACAACGCCATTGCATTGCAGATGATGATTGCCAGCTGTTCACCTGCACGACTGTGTCTTTGGAGGCTTGAATTAGTGGTGTATTGCTGTTGTGAACAGACTGTGAGATGGCCTGCTTTTGGGGTCTGCTTGTGAAAGGCCTGTTCCGCTTGTGCTTCGGGATGACGACTAGGTGGCACGGCGCGCACGGCGTCAGTTGACCTGTGCATGCATGCCAGCTGTTGCGGGAAACCTGCCCCCTGTGCATTATCGCTTCGCAAACGACTTGTCTCTTTGCAAACCAGTTTCGGACCAGGTTCGAATCAAAAAATACGCAGGACGGTCTCTGGCGATAGTTTATCGCTGATAGGTCAACGCTATTGCCGAAGCTTTGACTCAAATTGCACCCAGATCTGGAGGTTGAGTCACCCATTGACAATCAGGTCATGCATTCTTTTTTAGGATCAGCAACCGCCTTGAGCGTGTGCTTTGATACAGTGTGTTGACCGCAGTCTAACCAAGTAATGCAGTATGATGCTGTGTGATCATGTGACAGCTTATAGATAATAAATAATTTCTTGAATGCAACAGTTGACATTTGGTTGTCATGATCAACTGCAGGTGCGCATGCGTATTGGCAAACAGCAGATAGCGACAAAAGGCACAGTCGCTGTTGCTGCCGGTGCACACGACATTTCTTGAAGCTCTGTGCATGAGGTGCGGGGCCTGCAGTCTGCAGGCAGTATTTTGCGTTCATCTAGGATGAGTAATCTTTGCGTCAGCACGGGGTCAACGCGTTGACCAGGAATACCAAGTGCAGGTTGTTAAGCTCATTGCAGACGCAGTGGCGCACTCAGGCGGTGGTCGCGCCACCATGACAGCTTTGCCTGTCGGTGACGATAGGGTCGAGGACCCACTGCAGGAGGTTCAATCGCTGCAGAAAGACCTGAAAGCGTTCTCTAGACCAGTCAACAAACCACTCAGGGACAACATCACCTACCCCACCTTCACGCTACCCTCATCCCAGTCTTCACGGAAAGGTTTGCCAATTTCCCAGAACCCTGGTGATGTTGCTATCCTAGATCGGCTGAAATTCATCCGAGGCTTACCCGGCAAAGCTCAGACAGCTGCCTTAGTCAGGCAGGCCTTGACACTTCAAGACAGCAATGTGCGAGCTCCGAGCACGTCTAGCACTCCGCCTGTTTCTCAGCGGCACCGCAAAGGATCAGCCCAGCAGACGCCTCGTCCAGACCAGGCAGGGATCCCCACAGACGACTTTGCACCTGTCACTGCTGCTGACTTTCAGGACCAGCTGTATGACGCCTCTGGAGCAATCGATCTCACCCGCGTGAGGCTCAAAATCAAGCAGCATCAGCAAGACCTCATTGCTGCTGGGTTGCAAGCACCTCCGGAGGAGCCAAGGCCTGCTGTGCTGGAAGTTGCACCTCAGGATGCACCACAAGCCAAGCTACATTGGCAACTGGCAGCAGGTCAGAGGAACCCTGCCGCTGGTGCCAAATACACCCTCAGGTACAATTCTGCGCATTGAGTGTCTACAACATCAGTCAGCACAGCAACTGCCACAGGCCGCTTGTCGTCAATAGCACTGCCAAACAATGATCTTGAGGGTGTCAATTGTCCTTGCAGTCAGCATGAGGCGCAGAAGTCACATGCACAGAAGTCACACGCACAGGACTGGGTGCATCAGCGCAAGCTTTGGGAAGATGATCAGACGGCTAGCACCTCTCAAGTGGGTCCCACAGCATTCCCTTGCAGCATGGACTATCCATGCTGTCTCGTGTGCAAAAGCAGCTGCCTTATCCTATGCGCATGTCTGCTTGCTAGATTGTTCATGCCGGCAGTTTAGTCTCATATGCTTTCAACAAGCTGCCTTGCTTCTTGCACAGAGATTGCAAACCTGCACCATCAAATGGTCATCAGCAAGAATACTGCTGCAAATGAGCATTTGCGGTGCATGCAGGACTGACTTTGCGTTTTGCTCAGAGTAAAGATGACCCTGCAAACACCATGGTCTCAATGTTGCAGGCATCACTCCGTGAAGATCATGCATGACACATTTGCACGTGTTGCATGCTACCAATCCTGTATATCTGGCTACTCCAGCATAGACCGTAAGTCAGGTTTTTTGAATTGTAGGATGGTCTGCAGCCTCAGCAGAGCATGGGTGAGTTCTGGCAGCAACGCGCAGGGCAGCTGCCGCAGCAGCTTCCAGGGCATGTTGCCCACCACATGTCAGGGCAGCTTCAGCAACAGTCTGAAGCCCTGAACCCAAGATGGAGTCAAACCCTAGGATCCACAGCTCTGCCTCAGGAGACTCGGCATGACAACAGCACTGCAGCTTACCAAGCCTTACTAAGCGAAGAAGCCCAACGAATGCTGCGGCGTGCCTCACAGGACAGCACGCATTTCAACGCCAGATCCCTCCTGCGCACACCCCAGCACTTAGTGCCCCTGGTAGAGGCATGCAAAACCCTCAGGGACTTGCAAACCCTAGACCTGTCACTAAATGCCTTGTCAGATTCAGCTTTGTCTCAGCTGCAGGACCTTGCAGATTGTGGAATTCAGTTGACCAGTTTAGATCTGTCACACAACCAGTTCAGTAGTCAAGCAGCAGCGCCCATCTGCCGCATCGTTAGTCATATCAGTCATGTCGGTTTGTCACAGCCTCACCCAAGTTCTGTAATGCTGCCTCGGCTGGCCTCCACCTCAGGCTCAGGAGCTCAAGACTCACCGGCTTCAGGCTCAAGAAATCTGGAGGCAGCTGCACAAGCAGCAAATAGTCAGGAGTCAGGCATATTAGAACCAGCTGCATCAGCAGCTGCAGGAGAAGCTGATGCAGCAGCTCCCAGCTCTGCCGCAGCTCAGCAGGGGTTGGCAGCAGCCAGCCAACAACATTTTGGCGGGAGCCATAGCCGTTTGGCGGGAGCTGCATCCACCTCAGGCTCTGGCGTCATGGCCACAGGTTGGCTGTACTCCTTTTTAAAAGTAATAAAGATAATTAATTCGCTTTCCAGCTTGTGATGAGCTAGGTATGTGTGCCACTCCTTTCTCAACACACCCATATGCTGAATGTACTTGTGAACCTGCATCTAACCATGCATCTCATGTGCATACAACTAAATGCACTTTGCAGCCAAACATTCAAGTTTAGGCTGTGCATCACATGTCAGCAGCACATGGCAGCTTAGCTTGATGTCCATAGCTGCTCCTTGTTTCACATCATGCGCCTGTCTACCATGCGCACACGATGCAGAGCGAAGGAAAAATTAGATGGCACCACGATGCAGTTTATCCAATGCCGCATGTTGCTTAGAAATCCAACTGTGCCGGGCAACACAGTGTTGAAGCCAGCTAACCCTGTAGCCTCTAACCCCCTGTCTCCTCAAAGTCCCTGTAGTCTCCAAACCCCCCTGGTCTCAAAAGCCCGGTAACCTCTCACCTCCTGTAGCCTCTAAACCCCTGTAGCCTCTAACCCACCCTAGCCTCTTGCTCCCTGTAACCTGTAACCCCCTGTGGTCTTTAACCTCATGTAGCCACTATTCACCTTTAGTCTCTAACCCTCTGTAGCCTCCAAATCCTCCTCTAAGCCAATATATGCTGCAGGTCCTTCTTTGCAGCGGCTTGTGTTGAGCCATAACCCCTTAGGAGATAGGGGTTTGGCAGGGCTGGCTGGGGGCTGCCCCAAGGGTCAGGGCGTAGCCCTGACTGAGCTAGGGCTGGAGGACTGCAGGCTGGGGTGCCTGTGTGCAAAGCCCCTAGGGGCCATCATGCATGACTGGGCGTCATTACGGCAGCTTACTCTGTCATGGAATGATCTGGGCATACGAGGTAAGACACAGTAAGACAACACACTCAAGATGCAGGTGCTGTGGCCCCGCAGGCAAATGCAGCGCACCGTTTAGTAGCAAAACAAGTGCATCTGAGCAGCATGCTAGTGAGTTGCAAAGAAAGAGCATGACTCCTTTTGTGGACAGCCCTGTGGACAGCTCAAAAAGGAAGTTGGTGAATGTCTGTGAGCATCTCATTGCCTGGCCTGAAAGGAAGAGGAATGGATTTTGTTCACCACAACAGTGAGGCAATGAACATGGCGTTGATCAGCCAAGGACAATTCTCTCACAGCGCAAAAATTGTGGATAGGGCCAAACATAACCTAAATGATGTTGTTTTCATCAGAAAACGTTTTGTGACTATGCTTCCAATGAAACGCTTTGGCTGTCTATGTATGGTTTAGCACTCAAGAACACATAGTCAAGATCTGATTCATCTGCCAGAGATACACTGAGTGGTATCAAAAGACTCTAGACTGTTAATCACCATACCAAAATCAGTAAAACAAATTTGATGTGCAGGGGCACAGGCAGTGGCGCAGGCATTGCGAGTCAACAGCACGCTTGTAAGCCTAGACCTGTCCCATTGTGGCCTCACAGATATGGGAGGAGCCCAAATTGCCCTAAGCTTAGCTGACAACAGGTGATTTACCCTTGCTGAAAACAGCACCCCAACAGAAACAGTAGGCAAAGTCGATTCATCAAAAACATGCTCTTTGCGATGCCTGGCGACTGAGTAGATGCTTTGTGAATGATGCCATGTACAGCCTACAGTAAAATCACGAGACAAGATGGTGTTCTGGGGTGAAGTACAGGTTGGTCTCAAGGTATTAGGTGGCTTTCTGGTGTTGTGTCTGCATCACTGTTGTTACGTGTGCACAGTACATGTGTAAAGCCCATGCACAGTACGTGAAAGCCCTTGCGCATCGCATGTGTACGGTAACAGTGCATGCTCAGTGTATGCGTATGATAGAAACGCATGCAAAGTATGTGTGTAAAGTACGAGCCCATGCTCAGTGCTCTGCGCTGCTGCCTCAGAAAGGTCCTGTAATATGCACAGCAAAGCATCAAATATGTTCTCACTCTGCATGCACAGTAAAGCTATCGATTGTTTTCTCACTCTGCATGCACAGCAAAGCCCATCAGCACAAAGCATTTGCAGCTGCAGGAGTATACAGCAATGTTGCCAAATTGGCACATGCATTTCTGTCCACAGTATTGGAACACACACTGTGGACACACTGCGTCCTTGAAACCAATGTGTTGTCCACTGAATGCTTGACTGCTTTACTTTGAGTACTGTGAAGTTCTCGCACACAATTGGGGGCAAAAATGTGCGTGTGTGCTCATGTTTACACACACTTGCATTTGCACATACTGACGCGCTGCGGCTTGCCAGGACACAATGCCTGCTTCTCTAAGCAAGTTCTGCTGTTTGTGCAAGCAGCAGGCTTGAACCAAGCCATTGGCCTCCACTTCATGTGAACCTCCCCCAGCGTTATTTCTCATCGGTTCTCACCGTTAGGGTTTTCAAAACCCTAAAATTTTTCAAACTTTCAATTTTGTTAGGTTTGTTGGATAGGATGTAGGGGTTAGGGTTTTAGCGGTTTTTGCATTTGTGCGGTTTAGGGTCTGAGAACCGATGAGAAATAACGCTGGCTGTCAACCTCAGCGAGACCACCTGCATCATGTGTGCTGCTTGCCATGTGTTGTTGCTGTCCATGTGTTGTTGCTGCTTGCCATGTGTTGCTGCTGGCCGTGTGTGGCTGCTGCTACAACAAAGCAGACTTCATGGCTGTTGTATGTTATTGCTGCCACAACGAAGCTGACTTGTTGCCTGTTGTATGTTTCCGCTGGTGCAGCAGATTGGATTTGTTGCTTGTTGTGTGTCGCTGCTGATGCAACGGAGCATACTCATCGCGTCTTGTGTGGTGCTGCTGCTACAACAAAGCAGACTTGCTGCCTGCTGTGTGTTGCTGCTGATGCAAAAGAGAAGATTTGCTGCCTGTTATAAACTTGCTGCTAGTTGTGTGTTGTGACCACTGCAATAGAGCAAACTTGCTGCTTGTTGTGTGTTGTCGCTGGTGCAGTAAGGCAGAGTTGGTGGTTTGCAGGGCTCTGCAGCATCTGGATGTGAGCAGCAACCAGCTGCAGGCAGCCACATGTGCAGCGCTGGGTCATGTCATCTCAACCAGATGCCAGCTGCAACATCTGCGTCTGGACCTCAACCCCCTGGGCAAACAGGTGAGAAGACTGATCCTGTATCTACTAAGTTGTAGCTTACTGTGACACCTGAGGAGTCTGGCCTTTGAACCCTCTGGGCAAACAGGTGAGGATGTGTGATCCAGGGCAGCCCGGTATAATATTTGGCTTCTCGTTTAATTGACGCCAAAAGGCTTAGTCTTTTCTTTTCTTTTGTTTCTTTGGCATTGTTGACTCAGGCTCCTCACTGATGTCTGAGTCAACAGCAGCTGCCAGTAGCTGGGACAGCCAGCAGCAGCTTTAATGCTGACAATATCACAGAACAGAGATATAGATAATGGTTCACGCAGGCACATACACATGTAAATGATGCTATAAGAAAGAAAAGAAAAGTCTGCGCTTTTCAGCGGTCATAACGGGAGCCTCCTAAGGCCGCAGCCCGAAGCTAATGATGCTATACAACAGTCATATAGAGTAAAAAGGTATAGGGTCATGCGCACATGGACATCAGGGACTCGATTTCCACCTTGCTTCTTCACTGCAGGGCGCTGTGGTGCTAGTCAAAGCAACAGCCAGCAGCGGTTGCAAGCTGCAGCAGCTTCAGATGCACGGATGCGGCATAGCCGACATGGGCTTCATTCAGGGGGCCATCAAGCTGCGGGCTGAAGAGGCCCTGGCAAATGCCAAAGGCCCTAAGAAGAAGGCCAAGAAGAAGAAGAAGGGGGCCAAAGCCAAAGAGGAACCTGCAGGTGGGCCTACGAGTCATCAGCATGATAGATGTGCACAACTGATCCTTACCCATGCAGTGTTGCACAAACATACTTCAGGTTTGGATGCATCAAATCAAAAAGCATGCACCAAACATGCAGCAGCATTTGGCCAGTCACACCAGCAGATGAACACAGCTTGATGTCTGTGGGTCTGCATGTGTTGAACTCAGGTGATGGACTCCAGAAGGGATCCGCTGCAAAGCGCTAATGGATTGAAGGATACAAGTGGGCTGCATCATCTTTCCCAAAATATATGTGATGCAGTCCAATGATGCATGATAGGTGTGATAGCATGCTGCTTGAATTTGTGGAACTCAGGATAAATCATTTTGAACTTTTGCAACCACTGTCACTCACCAGCGTCCCCACCAAGCCTAGTGTATGAGTAAGTGAAATGTTGCTGATGTGTACAGGTGCAAAGAAGAAGAAGGCGCCACCGCCGGCAGCACCGGCAGCAAAGCCAGGACTGGAGCATCATGCCCTAAATCTGGAACAGCCCTCTGACTGGGCTGCCCTAGTGGGGCTAGTGCAAACCGCCAGATCTGGCGCTGTCACATGGAAGAATCTGACCCTGGCGGGAAAGAAACGGCCTGGGCCACTCCCGCCAGAAAACTGGCCGGCTGAACTTCCAATGACTGGGAAGGTGGAGTTTGATGTCAAGGCTGCTGTGACTAAGCCAGGTGAAAATCGTTTCCAATTGTTTGGGCCACATTTATGTACAGTCTTCAAAGCTGTGACCATGCTGTGACGTGCCATGCCATGCCAGGATTCATGCATCTGCCTGACATAAAACGGAAATCATGCCAGCAGGTCAAGGCTGCCTGCTACTCAGACGTTCCAAGAACATTCCTCAGCGCAAATGGTCTTCTGCCTCTCTCACGTGCACAGGCGCAAGACTGCATGCTTGTCAGCAGCAGATGACTGTGCGTCATCACGTCAGGCTGGTGTCTGTTATCTTTCAACACATGTGTTTACACATTGCCAGCTGTGATGCATCAGGACATGCTGCTGCCAGACACGTAAGTCTACACATCAAGTGTTCAGAAAACCAGTCTAATATGCAAACTTAATGCGCACATGCTTTTGTTACACTATGGTTATTGTTCTGTCAGCGCAGAAAAAGCTCTCTAGGAGATCATCTGTAAAGCCTGTACACTGGAGTCATTGTTCCATTAATGCAGAGAACAGTTTCTACAAGATTGTCTTAAAAGCCCATAACACAACACCATCACCAAACACATTCTTGTCTATTTGCAAAGGACTACACACATTTATGCAGATGTAGCGTAACCTGTTTATTGCTGACACAGGGGAAGCAGCTGCATCAGCAGCTGCGAGTACAGCAGATGCAACTGCAACGCCGGAAGACAGCTTCTGTCAGCTGTTTGGCGCCAACTTACGGAGGGAGAGCCAATGCTTGGATGACTGGCGGCTGCAGCTTCTGGAGCTGCTTCCAGCTGCTCAATTGCAACTCACACAGGCCCAGGCAAGTTTCCGCCATATGTTTTCAGGATTCAGCCCTGCCATGCTAAGCTTGCTGTCTATGCTGCAACTGCTCTCTGGTCCAACAGGCAATCATCATGAACATCCCTTCCTGCACCTTTGCCATTTCTACATTGCACATCTCAACCCTTTTGTAACTCCTGTTATACGCAAATGGATGTGTGTGCCGTGACGTTTCATGCACAGGCCGCTTCAGTTGTGCTTGCATTATGGCAGCTACCCATTAGCCAAACCCTCCGGTCAAACTGTGAAAGCCTTGCAAGAGGTGCTGTACTCAAGACCAGGTCCCCATTGAAATTACTTTGTGCAGGCTCTCAAAGTGGCCAGGTCCTTCCCAGGGCTTCTGGAAGGGCTGTTGAGGAGTGAGGACCAGCATAGAGCCCTGACAGCCCTAGGTCAGTGCTGCAAACAGCTGCCACCACAGATACAACCTGGCAACGCAGCACAGCAGGCGGATCCGAGTTTGAAGCAGTTGTCCCTTACGTAACATAGCATGAGTCAGGCTTACATGAGAATATTATATTATAATATTGCCAGCCAGCACCCAAGCAGCATCTTTGTTGCCTTGTCAATGAGCTGTGGGTGCAGCGCCCATGCTGAGGATGTTGTCACGGCCACTCAAAGAGTTCTTGGCTGTCGGCACAAACCCAGCTCATGCGTTCTGTTTTTGGGTTTTGAAGTTCCAGAAAATGTGGGCTCATCAAGCGCAAGTGCCTGATGCCAAGGGTTGGCGTCTTGGACCACCTAAGACAATTCTGAGTTTGCCACGCTACAGTTCTGAGATTGCCATGCTACAGTTGATACTGCAAGCAGTTCATGCAAATTTCTTTAAAGTAGTGCCAGCGGTGGCTTTGTCTGTATCAACTGCTTTACATTTCTACCTTGACCAGGCTAAGCCTGTGCTTCCATGACCAGGCTAAAGCCAAGCGCGTGCACTTCTACCTTGACCAAGCATGAATGGGTTACTCTACATGTTTTCAGCTTTGACACCAGCTACAGGTGCTGATTTAGTACATTGACCATGTGTGCATCACCTGTATCAGAGTTTCCCACATGCTTGAAGCTGGGCCTGCTAGTGTATCAGTACCTGGTGGCAGCATCAGTTTGCACCAGAAACTTTGCCAGCACAAATGCCATGTTGGAATATAGTCAAGGTGTCTGATACGACCGTTCAGCAGCCTGCTGTGTAGTGCGCCTGGCAGTTCTTGCTGTTGACGTTTATCACGCTTGACAGAGTCAACATACAAGACATCAGACAATGCGAATGCATCTGGCAATCACTAGAGGATATGCTGACAAACAAACAGAGTGCATCTCTACAAGTGATGTTGCAAGCATTTGTGAAAGCATTTCAGGGAATTTGCCGAGTCGGAAGCGGCAACACTGAGCATTACACTTCGACTTTGCAATGAGAAGATGCGAATAGCTTTGCAGCCATTCCAATCTTTGCAATTGCAAAAGAAAAAAGGGTTGAGGTTCAAGCAAATTTGAAGTTGACCAAAGAAACATGACTGTACTGTACAAGACAGAGCAAAAAAAAGAAAAGAAAATACAAGAATCTGGCTAACAAAGCATCAAACAACAAAGCTTTTCTGACATTATACATGCTGGAGTGACGTGCCTATGTCTTCTTGCAATAGTAGCTGCTCTGTGTCTGATTGGATGCAACTAACCCAGCAGAGTCAGAGAGCAAAGACACTGTGGAACATGCCACCTTGACAGCCTGATTGGGAACACTGATGTGAATCCACTTCAGGAGAGTGACCTCAGCATTGATGTAGAATGTAGTATTGCCTTTTGGCGTGCAGTCCTTCAAAATTAGTGCATCAGACTCTGTGGTGCCTGAGTTACTGTCCATTGTGACTGTGAAACTAGTGGTGCTGTTTCCACGAGCCTTTATATCAATGTCAGGAGCACTGACTGTGGACAGGGTCACATCCTCACTGCTGATGGTGTCATAGTATACCAGGTTGACTGTGGTCTGGTCCAGAGAGAAGCCATAGTAGTTTGGATTGTCAACACTGACGTTGACAGGAATGGAGACAGACACCCCAGAGCTTGAGGCTGAGAAGGCGCTAGGATAGCCCACCACAAAGCAGAAGGTGGGATTGCGTGGGATGAAGAAGTAGCAAACTAGGACTATAGCCACAATCAAGATTGCTAGACTAAGCAGCCATGACACCATCCGCTTCTTGGTGCCGCAGCAGCAGTAGCAGCATCCCCGGCTACGCCGTGGAGTGGTTCCCATGGGGTCATAGCCAGCCATGTTGAGCAAAGAATAGTATAAATTTGTGAAGTGATGAGCAGATGTTAAGCAAAGGATGAGCGAAAGTTGGGCTGGTCTGCAGGCAAGCAAATTGGCCGTGTCAGTAGCAGGAGCTAACTATTGACTTCTGGCACGTCGGAGGTGCTGATTTGTACGACACCGAGTCACCTACCTGAAGATGCCAAGATTTTAGTGCTCCACACGGTTCGTACGATGCTGCTGTTGTTGATGTAGTTGAAGTATTATGGCGTGTTGCAAAGTCTTTGTATTGCTGGACAGCCTTGTGCAGGTCTCAATTCGGCAAGCAGGCTAGGGTCCAAATTCACATCTTCCAGCTAGGTTGTACAAATGTGCCAGGGTTGTAGATGTTCTGTTCAAGGACATCAGTACCGACTGTTTTCAGGGTCTGAAACATATTTGTACACGATCTTATGATCCTTCCAGACGCAAATGGGCTATACATCTTGCCCTTGCTTGATGTTCACTCCAAAGTGAAACCGCAAGGGTTCACATTGGTAATATAATTGATGTACTGGGCCACCACAAGCTCAAAGTGGGAGTAATCTGAATAGCTTCACAAAAGCTCTGCACAGCACTAATGCTCAAAGGTCTGGTCTGGTCGCTCTAGATGCTGCAGGCCGATTCCTATCCAAGCTGCCTTGCAGTTGAGCAATGACAGCAGCTGTGGCATCTGGATGTCGACCAGGGTGTCTTTTTTCATCAGCACGGTCTTCTAGCTCTTTCTGCTGG
>JAABUK010005191.1_pt1 | contig 20538 bp, 15 predicted proteins | sample 5559141 | NCBI WGS metagenome assembly JAABUK01 (sample SAMN10711869, study PRJNA513367) | rock metagenome | isolation source: Antarctica rocks | place: Antarctica: Victoria Land, Pudding Butte nord | collected 2016-01-03 | reverse complement strand
ACTATGGCGGAGGTGGCGATGGAGATTTCTTCGGGTTTGACGACGGTTTGGACAGCTTCGACGAAAAGAGTGCAGAAAGCATTAGCGATGATATAAGAAATTATGTTGACATTGAATTACAGCGCGGTTGTGCCTCGAATGACTTGAAATGAGATTGGAAGATAGTGGCCATGCGTAATTATAATACTGTAGATCGAAAGACAGCCTACAATTACTAATTGTTATAATGCGATGCGGACGGAAATCAGAGCAGTATTTTTCTTTCATTATTTTCAGATATAGCGAATAAAACAGATGATATCACCACTTCAACAAGCAGTTCGATCATCTTTAATAAGCTTCATCCAGTCATTTATTCTCTATATTGAAAATTTGGAAAGAATATTACACATCTACAAAGTAAAATAAAAGTATTCATACAATTAAGTTCTACTGCTCTTTTGAGAAATGGTTGACGAGTAATTGATTATTCTTTCATCTTAAAGAAGAAGGACAGCACGGCGATAGTGGTATCTTCGATAGGCGGGTTGAAGTAGAAGCACCAGCGCCATGTCACGAGGTCGGTGAAGATGCCACCAAGGATCGGACCAGTGATGACACTCACGCCAAACATCAAACCAACCGAAGCGAAGTAAACCGGTCTCTTCACCATCGGCACGCAATGGCCAATAATCACAAAAGAGCCGGTGACGATCCCAGCGCTGCCTAGTCCCTGAATGGCCCTGCCGATGATGAAGACTGCCGAATTTGGTGCAAGACCGCAAACAAGAGATCCCATTTCGAAGATAACAAGAGCGCCCAGGTAGGAAGTTTTGACCTACCTCATCCTCTTCGTCTCTTTCTACTTGGCCACGTACAAGAAGGGCAAAAACAGCTTCCAGTAATGCCAGGAAGTCGGTGCGCAGGATGAGCAAGACTGCGTTATCGACCGCCATCGAGACCTCCGAGAAAGCTTCCGAAGCATTCGAAGCTGCAAAAGATACTGTAGTGTCAACCGTCAATGAGCTACAGAAAGCTGCTTCAAAGCACCAATGGTTTGGGATCTTAATTGGTGGGAGGATTACTTTCGTCTGTTTGGGAAGGACAAAGAGGTTACTGTCTTGTAAATGCCGCCGCTGGATTGGAATCTCAATGGGATGGAGTAGTTGTGTATTCGAGCGCCGTCACACCACGCTTGAAGCGTGCTACAGAATGGATATCTACCGTTGAACATAATCAATATCTTTCTCCTCGGATTAAATCTTGATAAGCCTAGCGGCTAGGCTGCGATATACGCAGCACAGATCGACGCTAGGGGTCGTTTCGTACAAAAGTCCACTATTGATTCAAAGCAAATGCACCTCGTTACTTCGTATTACACGGAAATTACAAACTATCCCATCGGCTGTGGGTATAATTCCCAGCCTACTTGGGCGGGATTCTCATGGTATTCGTGCCAACAACTACTGGAAAGAGAACTTGGCTTCCCGAATCAGCTCTGCCACCATGTCACCATTCCACAATCGGATCCACCCAACAGTGTTCGGAGAAGGATCGCGATCTGCACCAAAGCTGCGCAAAAGCCTGGTGCAGACGGAATATTGGATGACACGCAAGCCTGGTGTTTGGTCTTCCATAGTCAATTACCGACTCTACAACTCAGGTCGGCCTAAAAAGCACTCGTGCTGATCAGTCTCCTCATTTATAAGAGGTTCAGCCGGCCTTGAAAATGAACTCTCTTTCCGGGATAGCAGCAGATGCAGTTCATCCCTGTTTCCATACCTTATCTGGCGTTTTCGTATCCTTCTTGAAGCCCAGTTCTTCCGCTCGGATAATTCTAACCAGCCAACCAATAGAAGCCCCGCTGGCTGGAAGCGAGCAATGTTCATGCTTGCTGTTCCAGGACGCAAATATGCTCTGATCCATGCTTTTCCTTCCAGTGCCCGTCTAATGTTATGCAGTGCCCTGGGCTGTCGATCTCGTGCTGGAGGAAATCCAACAAAAAAGTTACTTGAAAGCTGACATTGTGCGGAATGGCCGCAGTTCCCCGATGCATCACTTCACAGCGAAGCAACCAGTTATTGCGTGGCAGTGTCTTACCTCTCAACACTCTTCCCCAGCAACATCATCATTGCTGCCATCTCATGCTTCCATGATTGAATCGCAACCTTGAAGCTTGTTGCAGAATTGACCTGGTCAGCACGGCTCGCTAAGTGAGGCTGTGACCTCTACACAAGACTTGACTGGGGTCTGGCCTGCAAGGACAGCCTTACTTCGAGGACATGCTACGTCGCTTGTGCGACCTCGCTTCCCCTGACACCTTGGCTCAAGTCCACGTTGAAAAATGCGACATCTGCGAGACACAAGGAAGGCATCAATGCTGCAGCAGGGATTTTGAGTACTGTTGGGATCCGTCATTAATGACCGCACGAGACGATATTGAGGGGTCTGCGGAACGCAAGAGCAATCGCAGAATCCTCGGCATCTTATTGCTGCTCTCGTAAGCGAATTCAAGATTCGTCATAGTCTGTCTGTTATTGGCTCATCTTCCGTACCGAAAGTTTGCTCCCAGCCGACATCTGCTGGACAGGTAAGACGGTAAACTCGTCTGTACAAGCGGGCACACATCGAAGTCAGGAGGGGCAATGAACACTCATCGTTTCTCTCCTCTGATCGGAGTTCCCGGACGTCATTCACAGCGTTGTGCTTTCGAGCCCGCGACAAGAGTCTTCACCTCAAATCCGAGCACTCTGATAGCAGTCTACAACACATGTTTGATATAATGCCGATGGTTGTGCGAGTTGTGACCCAAAACTCGACAACAGTCTTGGCACTCCATAACAAAGCTACCCGTCATCCTGCCAAAAGCGATTGTCTGTTTTCGTCCTTGACCAGGAGCTCAGGAACATCAAACCCTCTTGGGATGAAGTGTAGTCAGAACAAAGCTTTCCCATGGAAAAGGTAACATTAGACGGGCCTGATTCGATAAGTTTTGTGCCACAACGCTAAGGAGCGTCACAGACCAAGTCAGGGTCAAAATCCAAAATGGAGACAGTACTGTTCCCCAAAGCTCGACTGCTCTGCTCACTACCGCTTGACAACTTCTTGACATGGCACTGTCCATACGAGGATGATAGGCGTCGCACGTTGTGACCCTGAAGCAGCCGCTAACTCGGTGACGTCACACATATGCGGCCTTGGCATATTCCATTGATAAAAGCTGTCAAACAGCCTGCGTCTCAGGGCGTCCATCGGCCTGGATTCGGCTAGCCTGCGCCCTGTCCAACAGGCTATTTTGAGTGATTCCTTTGGGTATATAACACTCATTTGAAGCGCAGTTCTAGATAGATTCTAGGCAGTTGATTCTGTCCATTTACAGTCAATTCTTTCAATTCTACACGCATTTTCGCGCTATTCTAGCCATATGCTTGACAAAAGCCCTCCCAGGTTGCACAGAATTGTTACTGCTTGTCGCTTAGGAAATCCATCATCTTGACAGGTGATACCAACTGCTAGTGACAACTGGCCGAGAGCAACAATCCTTGTAAATCGGTGCCGTTTCCCGGACCGTCTCAAACATGCCAGGACGCCTTCATGGCAAAGTGGCCCTGATCACGGGTGCCTCATCCGGCCTCGGCGCCGCAATAGCAATAGCATACGCTCGCGAGGGGGCAAACATATGCTGCGTTGACCTCTATCCTGCTCCACGGAATCCCATCAATCCTGAGACCGGGAGAGCAGACTCCTTCCATAATCGCCGACCAAACGAGAAGCCCACACATGAACATCTGCAGCAAGCTTACAATGCACATGCCATCTTCGTCCGCGCTGACATAACACGCGCCGAAGATGTCGAGGCAGCCATTCAACAATGCGTCAAAGAGTTCGGCAGGCTAGACATCATGGTAAACAACGCGGGCATATCAGTCGAGAGCACCCACCTAAAAGCACTCAAGATCCACGAAACGTCCGAAGACGACTACGACAAAACCATGGCCATCAACGCCAAAGGCATCTTCCTCGGCTGTAAATACGCAACGGCACAAATGCTAAAGCAAGACCCTCTCCCCCCTGATCCATCCGCTGCCGAAGGCGAAACCTCCCCACCCTCCCGCGGCTGGATCATCAACACCGCCTCCGTCCAAGGCCTGGTCCCCTACTATGGCACGCCCTCCTACTGCGCCAGCAAAGGTGCCGCCGTGATGTTGACTAAGCAAGTCGCGCTGGACTACGCCGAGGATAGGATCCACTGCAATGCGCTCTGCCCGGGGTTTCTGCAGACTTCCATGACGCAGAACTTGAGGGGCCAGCCGGAGGTACTGAGGGAGATTGAGGCCAAGCATCCGCTTGGGGGGATGGGGAAGGTGGAGGATGTGGCGAGGATGGCGGTTGTGCTGGCGAGTGAGGATGTCAGGTGGATGACTGGGGTGCCTTTGCCGGTCGATGGGGGGTATCTGCTTCATTAAGATGCAGTCTTCAGCGCTTTTGATACTTTCACGCTGGCAAATCTTCCTTGCGCAATTGACTTGGTGCCCCCAATCCATGCATTCCTGGCACGTGTCCATGCACATCTGGTGCAGGATGGAAAAGTTAGATAGAAGGCTGCGTGTCTAATCACCAAATCCTGACCCGCTGAATGAACTGTCTTGATCAAGTTCCAGTGCGCTGAACGCGGAGAGAGCAGGTTGCGTTGAAGACGTTGGGTCGGATTATACAGTACTGGATAGATAGTGCAGAATTATCTATGCTTTCCTCAGGTAGGTATGTATCCAAAGTTCCGTCATTTCCGCAGTTTGATCTTGTGATGATGGGACCACTAGGCGACAGAAAACAAGAGATGGATGGACTTGAGGAAGGTTCAAGAACGACTTCACCTGAAGTAGCGTAGCAATTTCCGTTGCAGGCGATGGGCGAGGCGATGTTACCAAGTGGACTGCTGAGCAGCGAGCAAAACGAGGTGAGGAAGTCTCAAAGTAGATAGAGAGATGATTGTCTACACACCCGCTCATGATCACCATCAAGCATAAATATATGAGAAAAAGGCCATTCCACCAAAACGTCTCCCCTTCCCCACCACCTCATCGAACCTAGACCGCCACAACCTCAAACCCCTTCCACCCATCCAACACCCCGTAACACTCTTTCTCATACAACGGAATCCCGCCCGCGTAATTCAACTGCTCCCTGGGCTTCCCCGGAATATTGGCACCGTTATACCACGAATCCGCCTTTGGAAACAAGGTCTTATCACTCAGCTCCGTAACCTTCTTCCTCCACTCCTCCTCCGCCTCCCTCGTCGGACTGATGCTCTTGATCCCCTCCTTCTCAATCCTCCCAATTGCACTGATAATCCAGTTCCCCTGAGCCTCGACACAAGACGGCCCGTTGCTGAATGCAGTGGGCCCCTGCGGGCCGTAGAGGAAGAACATGTTCGGGTAGCCACGACAGGTCATGCCGAGGTAGGACCAGGTCCCTTCTTTCCAGGCGTCGGAGAGGGACTCGCCATGCGTGGAGCGGAGGCCCATGTTTTTCATGCCGCCGGTTACGGCATCGAAGCCGGTGGCTAGGGCGATGATGTCGAATTTGTGGAGGGTGCCGTCGGCGGTTATGAGACCCTCGGCGACGACTTCTTGGATGGGGTTGGCACGGATGTCGACGACGTCGACGTTGGGTCTGTTGAATTGCTCGTAGAAGTTTTGTTCCAGGCTGGGGCGTTTGGTGCCGAAGGGGTGGATGGGTTCGAGGGGGGCGAGGATGTCGCGTTTGCGTGGGTCATTGATGCGGGCGCGGGTCTTCTTGGCCCAGAAGTTGTAGGCTTCGCGGTTGGCGTCGTCGGAGAAGAGCATGTCTTGGTAGGTGGCAAGCCAGAATTCGAAGCCGCCATTGCGCCAACGTTCGTTGTAGAAGGCTTCGCGTTGTTCGGGGGTGTCGTCGAGAGTGTTGCGTTTGACGAAATCGTATGGGAAGCCGGCGAAGGTCTTCATACGATCTTCGAAGAATTCGGGGTAGCCCTTCTTTTCTTGCTGTTCCTTTGTGAGATTGCGCTGGGCCATTGGTAGGGCTAGGTTGGGGGTTCTTTGAAAGACGGTCAATGATGCGGCCTCCTTTGCCGTCTCTTGCGCAATCTGTACACCTGTTGAGCCGGTTCCGATAACAGCGACCCGCTTGCCTTTGACGTCGACGCCTTCGTTTGGCCAGAAGGACGAGTGGTGCATCACGCCTTTGAATGTGTCAATACCCTTCCAATCCGGAAAGTGGCGTTTGGCAGCGAAGCCTGTTGCAATGATGAGGAAGCGACTTCTGGCAGTGCGGCCGTCCTCTGTTTTCACATTCCACTTGCCAGCCGATTGGTCGAAATCAGCGCCCACGACGCAGGAATCGAACGCAACATCCTTTTTGACATCGAGCACCTTTTCAACGTGTCCGAAGTATTCTCGCAACTCTCGCCAGTCCGGGTATGCCTCTGACCAATTCCAATCTTTCCAGACCTCTGGCATGGAGTACTCATAGACAGGTACTTGAGAATCGACACGAGCGCCAGGGTAGCAGTTCCAGTACCAGATACCTCCTAGATCTTTCCCTGCCTCGAATATTTTGCAATTATAGCCCATTTTTCGAAGGTGATGAAGCAGATAGATGCCACCAAATCCAGCTCCAATGATCAGGCAGTCAATATCAAGATTGTCGGCGTAGGAATCTGCGGAGCCATTGATGCCGTTGGCATTGTAGCGAGATATTGTCTCCCTCATAATGTCAAATGATGAATTGGGGTTTCTTGTAAGGAAGACGAAAGGGTTTGCGAAGAGACTTGCTGGCAGGGGAAAAGTGTTCAAATTCAGGAATGTTACACATACGGCAAACCCCACGCGGCCTTTTTATGGAAGCATTGCAAGTGGGAAAGCGGATCTCTGGCATTAGTCTCCATTTTCCCGTGGCGGCAGGTTCAGGAGTGTGCGAGTAATGACGCTTCGCTGAAGCCAGTGACGATATGTTGGATTAAGTCCATGCGCAGTCTACCCATCTCAGCAAATAAGGATAGAGCCATAAGAAGGGGTTGCCGCCCACCCGGGAAGAGAGGCGGGGTGGTCCCACGGGGCAAGATGCGGAGATGCCAGGGTTCATATGCATGGCAATCCACTCAGCAAACGTTAGTAAACATCCCAAACAGGCAATACTTGGTGCCTTTCGACTATGGGTAGTATACCTGGCGGCTTTTCGCGCCAGATACTGCGTGTCTAGGTTGATAGGTACTGTCCGGATGTACCAAGCTGCACATTACTGCCAACAGTACCATTATGCTGTGGCAAAGATGCGTTTGATGATGTTCGGTCTGTGCGCTTGGAGGAGAAAGAGCATCGTTTGACGGCAAGCCTCTGTCAAATGAAGGATTGACTGAAACCTACTGATCTAATAGTTCTCCTAAGCGTCCAACATGTCCATGACATGTGACTTCTGAGCATCTCATTAAGAGAATGCACACAATTGGCAGACAATGACCTTGAAACCAACCATCTTAGCTATTAATTTTCCGAGTGCCTTGGGCGGCCCAGCGAGCGTGATGACAAAATGGAAGGCTAAAATCACCGTTTTGTGCTCGGTCAGCTTAACAAGGACCACCTGCCAAGGCGGAGATAGAGCTCCTGTACCAGCTCGGGATTATGGGGCTCATTTTCATTTCTCCCTACCATCACTCCGAGTAGCAAGTGTCCTAAATTGACTGGTGCGCTGCAGAGCTCGATTAGGCGGTGCTTTTGGTTTGCACGACAGTAGGCCGCTAATTGGAGTGTTAACTATGACAGTACCACGCGTCTGGGATTCGTTTGACTCTACCTTTTCGGAAAATGGGTGTGAGGTGTACAATAGTATTTTGAGCAATGAGTGATCGAGCTGGCCACGAGGAAACCTGTTGCCATTTGCCGTTTTTGAATCCTGAAAATGACAGCGCTGGTGTTGGTCATTTCGCCGCAGGCCAACAGCTGCTGCAAGCAAGCACCTGCAGGCCAATGACCATCAGTCTGTTGATGAGAAGCTGAGATGCATACTCAGTACTGCCCAACTGCCGAGATTCCCAAGCCCGTGATGTGTTGGTTGGGTGTTAAAGAGGTGGCTTGCTGATGTTCTAAGGAGCTGCCACAATTACCGTAAACTTCGTGAGCAGGGAAATGCGGATTTCGGCAGATCTGGTTTTATTTAGCGAGATGGGGGGAGGTTCGTGGCCTGGTCCACTACTTGTCACGCCTGAACATCGTCTTCGTGACCAGTACACAGCAAAAACGAACAGGACCACAGAGTCAGCCTTGCGCGTCAACAACGACGATTTCGACTATGCCCGCATCAAAGCTGATAAAGTACGCTTTGCGCTGCAATGCAGCCAAGGATTGCCACGTCCTGTTTTTCAACCTCCGAAGGTGTGTTGATGTGGCGACTGCAAATAAGGATGCAGGGGACAAGCAGATGAGGGGTGCAGTGTCACCGTGTGTCGACCAATCCATTCTCTCCCCTTTGACTCAAGGCCAGCGAAGCCTAGCCCATCTCATGCAGGCAGCGACACGAACGATTGCCCGAGTCTAGGCTGGTTCATCGCTTTTCTAGCAGCTCCCTTGTTCGTCGTCATGTCCTTGAAAGAGCCTCATCCTTCACTGCCTTGCCAGCGAATTTCTAGCAACGTATTCCCCGAGGATTGAAGACGAATACGCGCAACGTCTGGATATCACCTTTACCCATGGCTGAGATAGGTATTGCTCACTCTGATCCGAAGTCATGGTGATGTTGATGTTGATGCTAATGCTGATGCCTTGTTCTCCAGGAATCATCGCTTCTGTCATTGGCGTTGCCGGCGCTGGGTTTCGCCTGTCCTTAGTCCTCAATGCTGTCGGCTGCGAAATCGCCTCGGCGGGTATGGAAATACATAGCATTTCAAAGGGTGTCACTCTCTTCTCCTTGATGCTCAAGCAAGTGGGACAGACACTGCAATCATCCGACTCAGTCCACTCGTCGGAGGCTTTGGAGACAGCGCAGGAAATCACGAACGAGTGTCAAATGGTCTTCGATGAGATACAGGACATGTTAGACAAGGTGACCACCAGAAGAGGGGATGGAGCTTTATCACCATCACTTCAACAAAAGTTTAGGTGGTGTTTCAAGAAGGGCCGGGTACAATATCTGTTAGCGCAGCTTGAGTCTTTGAAGATGAGTCTTCTGGTCATGCTGCAGATCCTGCAGCTTGGAAAGATGATGGCTTTCACACCCAGGAAGTGAGGGATCCCTCATATGTCTACATCTAGAGCTTTCTTGACCTCTGCTGACGAAAATATCCTGTTGAATTGATGGTACTGACTGCGTTGAGTAGTGATCAAAAAGAAGAACTGGCACACAAGAATGATATGATTGCGCAAGAGCGAGCTGAGACACAGAACCTTGTCATTGTCCGATACTGGCAGATCAGCCGCCTAGATCGTCTATATGCTGCCGCCGAACACGAGGAAGCTGAAGACTGTAAAAAGGAAATCGAGCAAAAAAGCAGTGGCACCGTAGACAGTCCGCAGCTCGCTATAGAGGCCCCACCAGAATATAGCACGTCAACAGCATTGATAAGACTTCCCATCGTCTCCTTGGGCGAGCTCGACGCGACTTTGAGCCAGATTCGGGAATCTCCCAGGGACATGTTGAGGGTGTCAGAGAGCGTTATCGATCCTCTTCTCGAGAGATGGACCCGATGGCCGGAGATCCGCGACAGGGAGGAATCTCGACCAGGTGGCCGCTACTCACCCTCTGTCCACAATTTGCATGAATCCGATGAAGAAAAGCCCAAGTACTATTATGGTGATTTCCATGATAGGGAGGAGAGTGCTAGAGGTTACTATCTGGAGGGAGCGACCACCGACTGGCGGAAGCCTCACTCAGCTGCCGCGAAACAAGAGGCGGCAAAACTTAGGAAGAAGTATGCCGGTCTGCAACCCTCGATCAGCGTGGAGAGCAGTGACGCCGAGGACAATCAAGGACCGCGAAGACCAACGAAACGTGCTCCAAGCCGACATGTTATTGACTCGAGCACCGAAACGTCAGACTCAGAACCCGATCTACCTCGTCGAAGACGGAAGAGCAACACGGAGGACAGCAACGATAAGAGGTCTCGCTATCCTCCTCAGAAATCGAGTGCATCCTACGCGTATGGAAATGGTGGGGATCAACGAGCAAACTTTGGTGGTAGAAACAGCAGTTCTCCAAATGGCACTCCACAATCAACACCTAGATCATCGATATCTGCACCTCGATCGCCAGGAGCCCATCGACCGATTAGCAATCCGGTGCAAAATCAATACCATCATGCTTACACCTCTCCCTTACCGCCGCTTCATACCTCCAATGCACCAAATCTGTACGCGCCTCAAAGTCCATACTCGCCCAATCCGAACGCGTCGCTTCAACCTCCAGCTTATCAGGGCTACAACAACGCCCAACAGTATCCTCCAAGATACATGCCACCTCAGGGGTACCGGATGCCAATGGGTGCCCAGCAACGGCCAGGGTCGCAAGATGGAAAACCACCTCGATCGCCTTCACGGCACTCAGGACAGAGCGTGCATAGCCAGCGGTCCGTTGAAGACTTGAAGAAGGCAGAGCGGAGTCGAAAGCATAAGAATCTAAAGAAAAGTGCGACCAAGGGTGTTTTAGGGGCTGGTGCACTGGCTGGATTTTTGGAGGCGCTGGAAGGACTGGAGCTTTAATGTTTCGGCTCAGGTTCATTTGTTCTTTTATCGGGATACCAGGTCGATTTGGGGCTGATGGTTTATGAAACGTCAGGACTTTATTGACAATGATACTCAGAGGACATGTAGTATTCCAACTAATAGCTTTGGTATTCTAAGTGTTCTCCATGTTGACCTTTGCTTGAAAACTTCAGGTAGATTGTGCCTTTGTTCCAAGTCCGTACTAGCACGAGGGCACTTGGCATCCTGCTACGTCACACCTATGTGGACACGCTGGTTCCTGTTCCCACACAGCAAATTCCTGGAAGCTGCTTGTTGATCTCACATCCTCCATTCAGCCTCTTCACAAACATTCAGAAAGCTCGAAAGCATTTGTTCCAGCTGCTGGAGTGCATTAATTTCTATACAGCAACCAGAACTCTTGCATCATCATTACGCCAGTTCAGGGTGCACACAGTAAATCACCAAAATGACTCTTTACTACAGCTTGGTAACCTTTTCCCAGTCCTCTCCAGTCACCACCCATTGGCGACGGCAAAGATGCCTTCCCTTATCTACTCGCCGGTCCTGCTCTCCAAGAACTGCTTTACTGGATTGTAAGCGCTGACCATGTTGATTAAAGGTCTTCCTCCTTCTGGTGTTCGAGATGGTAGTCTTCGTTGGCCTCATCATTCCGCTCCCGTACACAATCAAGCGAAAGCTCTTTACCTTCATATCTGAGAGCCCGATTATAGCTAAGGTTCAATATGGCATGAAAGTGAGCGACCAACGTACTTTGGCTGGGTGCCTCACACTGACCGAAATACGCCTGCAGATCACATTCATCTTCATTCTCATTCTCTTCCTCGACAGCGTCAATCGAGTCTATCGAGTTCAAGTTGAGCTTTCCGCCTATTCGAAGGATGGTGGTGGCGCAGCGTAAGCTACAGCACCTCCCCTCTTTTCATTGTCTCTTCGCTGTATCCAGAAGGAAGAGTCTAATCGCACCTAACGTCTAAGTCGCAGAGCCGCTGCCCTCGGATCCGAACGGATGGAAGTTCAAGCTCGAAAGTTCTATTCTCAACGCAACATGTACCTCTGCGGTTTCACGCTCTTCCTCTCTCTCATTCTCAATCAGACCTATGTCATGATCCTCAATGTGCTCCGCCTCGAGGAGAAGGTCAAGATGTACGAAGGCGACCCCAAAGCCGGTGGAAAGGGTGCAGAGAAGCTAGATCGCGCAGGCGAATCTGGTGAAATTGGCTCTCTGAAGAGAGACCTTCACAAAAAGGACAAGGAGTTGCAGGCGATGAAGAGCCAGGCAGAAGGATTACAAAAGGAGTACGACCAACTCAGTGTCAAGTACAATCAGATGAACCCAGACAGCACACCCAAAAAGGACAGGTAATTTGGCTTTCAGCTCCAGGGGTTTCGACAATTCGGCCGACCGGCCACTGGCTCTTTGCATTCTCCAAGGGGAAGAAGTAAGACTCTTGTCGTGGAACAATCGAGAATGGAAGCTTGTGCCAAATCGAGATGACTTGGCCTGCTGCTGGAGTGCAGGCTTTTCTGGAGGAGACCACATAGGCTCGGATATTCAGTTAGAATAGACCCGGCATTCAGGTTTCACAGGAAGCGTGTGTACCATAGACAAAGGCTACCATCAACTCCTACTCGACCTTGAAGGGCTGGCCTCGTGGGGCGCAATTCATGGAAGGGAAGTGACCCAGATGCATCGTGCTTTGTCTCCGGACTCTTCCGCGTCTTTGTCGTGCCCCTTGATCGTGTCCGCCACTTGTACATCGGAGCTTTGAACCGCAGTCAATTTCGGGTTATCCACCAAATTGCAGGTAAATTTTGGTCTCGATCGAGCGCTCAACTGCCTATGATATATAAATACCTTCGGGGTGCAGCGGAACTCGATTTCCATCTTGGGCGCCAAGCCTGATTGCAATCCGTGGCCGTCCGCTCAGCCAAATAACATCACCTTCTTCGAATTTAACCAATTTAACCAGTTTGAACAATAATACCCGCTCACAGTCAACCGTTTGCAGCGTTGATACAATTTAGCCATTATTTCAATACAAACGAGATGGGGAAAGCGAGTAGAATACATTCAAGAAGGAACCTCATACTCTGAACGGCTAGTAGATCCACAGTCCGGCAATCCGCCCAGCCGATAGCGATTCGATTTAGTAACATCATCCTTTTTCCAGCGCTATCCCACCAGTAAGGTGTGGACCCACAGTATCGACCAATATCGTCTTCATCAATGGTTGGAAGCGATCTCGCCAGAGGGATGCAATATCGTCTGAACATCTCAGCTGGTTATGGTCTCAAGATCAGTCAATTAATCAGTCCTTCCCAACGCATCCTGCTCGGCAAATGTTTCCCAGGCTACGCCACCTCTCCTGCTTTGGCACTGGAGAGCCCTCGGCCTCGTCCAGGCTACCCAAAGCATGTCACCAAAGATCTTCCAAGTTTTTCATACTCTTGACTGTCTCATATTCAATTTTCACTGTGAGTTACGTGCGAGGGATGAAGTTGGATATGCTGAGACTGGTTCACGCAGGACATCTTTCTTTATGGCGTTGTAAGGGTCCATCCCAATGCTTCCATGAAATATCCGACTCACTTGTTTAAGATTGTGCCTGTCATTCCGTACGCTCTGCAAGATAGAATCGGTATTCCCAAAGACAGGGGTAACATATCGCATCCGTCCCAGGAATACACGCTCATATCTGCCAAGTACAAAGTTGGACATCTATTCTCCTTGCAACTTATGGTAGCGCCTTGGTTGTAGTGTCTGGTAAGATGTCTTCCAACCACATACTATTAATTAGTGTAGCTGATCACTATTTCAGTGATTACCGGTTGGCTTTGTGACAGAATACGTCTGCGAAAATGGCCATTCCTTGGGGCCCTCGTATTTCAGATAGCAGCGACCCTAATGCTTTGCTTCGCCACATCAATCGGCATTCTTCTAACAGCACGGATTCTCCAGGGTGCATCTGGAGGCGTGGTATGGACAGTTTCTCTCATTATTATGACAGATAAAGCTGAATCTGCAGAGCTGAGTGAAGCTCTGGGCTATATCGCCCTTGCTAGGAGTCTCGGTGTTGTCATTGGGCCATTGTTGGGTGGCGTCATATATGAGCGGAGAGGCTACTACTCTGTCTTTGCGCTCTCCTTCGCATTTCTTGTTATCGATGGCATTTTCCGATTTACTTTCACTGAAGCTCGGATGGCTAGCAAGTGGGAGCCTATCCTGCGGCCCGCCATGCCTTCCTTGTCCGAAAGGCGCAGCGAGGACCGAATTCGAGATGCCACCGAGAAGGTTCTGAGTGAACCGCTGAGACCGACATCCTCTGTTTCGATACCGTCACCGCTTCGAAGATTAGCACACCGGGTACATCGTAGGCTCCCGCCAATGATCACCCTGCTAGGCGATATCCGCATGGATATCTCTCTCTGGGGCTGCTTTCTTCAGGCTGTCTTCCTCTCAGGCTTTGATGCAACTATTCCTATCTTCGTCTCGCGGACCTTCGGCTGGAATCCCTCAGCTGCAGGCCTCATTTTCCTTGCCTTGGTGATTCCAACTTGTATATCTCCATTGGTTGGTCGGCTCAGCGACAAACATGGACCTCGTTGGTACACCGCAGCGGGCTATGTCCTCAGCACAGTGCCCTTAATATTGCTCCGCCTGGTCGATCATGACAGTGTCGGACAGAAAGTGCTGCTTGGTGTTCTCCTTGCCATTTTCGGAGCTACTGGGACGCTGTTCGAGATCCCGGTGTGGGCGGAGGTCGTGAAGTGCACGGAGATACGCGTACAGACCAATCCCCGACAATATAGCCCTGATGGAGCTGTTGGCCAGGCATATGGTCTCTTAAACCTTTTCTACTCAGTCGGCGTGACCGTAGGACCACTTCTGACAGGATTTCTTTATGAAGCTAGCGGTTGGGGAAACATGGTTCTAGTACTGGGAATCCTATCAATTGTTAGTACTATCCCGACCATTCTCTGCATTGGTGGCTACATCTGGAAGAAAGAGAAGTCACAATCTAATGATGTGCTGGAACTTGCTGCTGTTAGCAGAGACACAGGATTGGACTGAGGTCTTCGGCTGCTTTAGATTCAGCAGAGAATTCTTCCCTCACCTCATCTACTTTTGTCCGCGCTAACGATCATGTAGACCTTGGAAATGAGCGCATGGCCAACGTGTTTCAGTCCGTCATTGACCTTGGGGTGAGGTGGGAGAGTAGTTAAGGCCTTCAGTTCTTCTACTTTCAACCTAGTATCAAGGTTGCAGACTCTCGACAGCAATAGAATCTGCTAACATCTAGCCGGCCTTGAAGGTACAAAGCATGACAGATTATGTCAGAAGTTCCGCCCGTTGCAGGGGGAAAATACCTGAGCGGTAACTTACAACACGAATCCTCAGTTGTCCATCCAACCACCTGATCCCTGATACTGTCCGTTTGTCCTTTTCGATCCTCATTGAGACACAGAATGGTCAGTCACAAAGGTTGCCTAGACAAGGTCTTATCCACCTATTCATCACTGTCGTGCTTCTTTGAGTAGCGACACGAACGGTGCTTCCTCGCATCCTTCTTCTCCTGCTCCTGACGAAGTTTGAATGGGTCAAATTCGTCGTCACTTTCCTCAGCCCCACCGGCACCGACAACGTCTTCGTCTGCATAAGTATCGTACTTCTTCACGGCTCGATTCTGGCGGGTTGGCATTATGCGCTGCTTCTTGACAGGCGCCTTAGTTGGAGTATCTTCAAGGTCGGCAAGTGAGTCAGAGTCAGAGTCCATGTCGGTGCCCTTATCGTCAACTTCGGTTCCGCAAATAGTTCGTTTCGTGGTATGATATCCTCTTGGAGTGGGAGCTATTAGACTACTAGGAGCAGCATTACCCAGAAAGGTAGAACAAGACTTGGTCCTGCTTGTAGAGGGCGGCGATAGGTACGCTTGGTTTGGGATGGTGATTGTCGTCTAAGCAAGGAGATTCTGGTATCAGTCACCATTGATGAGGTAAGATTGAGCTTGAAGTGAAGCGAAATTGTTGACGGACCTTTGTACCAATTCCTGCGTCCACCGTCTCCATCACATCGTCCCCATCCTCGTCTCTAGCTCGCTTCTTGGAGCGTGCACCTAGCTGACGTTGGCCTAGCCAGGTGCTCTTCGCCCCATGGTGGTTCGCGCACGGCAGTGAGAAACTTGGGTTGACGAAACCTCTCGCGATTGCATCTTTCTTGATTTCCCGGACACGGTCACTGATAGCGCGAACTGTTGGAGCTGCACCAGCTGTGCCAGCTGGAGGGAAATATTAGCAAAGACGACGTCGGTTGGTCCAACACACAATGGGATAGGTGAGATTGTGAGAAAACATACGCCATTCATCGGAAGTCTTGACTACGTCGAGAGGTTTGACTGATCCTTGAGCTTCGATGATCTTCAGCAGCAGCTGAAGAGGAAAGAAAGCACATAAAGGTTAACTGGCAGTGCACAGGGTGAAGAAGCTGAAGAGTCTCACAATATTTGCAAACTCGAGTTTGGCCATAGCCGCCGCCATCTTTACTCACCACTGTCGAATTGTAGTTGATGAACAGACAAAGATCGATGAAGCTTCGACGAAAGATAATTTAAAGTTGGATCTCAAAGTGGAGTTTTGCTTGACATCGATGAGGGAGATCACTATCAGAGCCTGATACCGCAGCAGCCTGAACATATGCCACTGCAGAGCCCAGGCACCACAGGATTTTGAACACCGGTCGAAAACACAAATCGAAGCTTCCGTGGGCCTACACTTCTCGCCAAGAGTTGTCATGATATGCATACGTTTTGGACGCGAAAAGGCTTGCTGCTGTTGAGGAACGTGATCAAGTATTGGCAAGCGGGCACGATGATAAAAACAATCTCAAAAGACAGGTCATGATCTCGCACCGTCATTGAATGAGGCTTCTTCTCGAAAGCAGATGGATGACCTAATCATTCAACAGATGGACAATTCTTGAAACTGCCAGGCCACATCCTGATTCAAGTGCGAAAAGACCCGGCCTTTTCTCTTCAGAGGCAAGGCCCGATAGGCCTCGATAATGTCAGCTATTGCGGGCAGTAACCCCGAACACAAATGATGCTGCCCGGCTGGTTAACAACATTCTTGCATGCTGCGGCGCAAGGGGCATTCCACAATCTCGTTCATTCCACGCCCGAGCCATCGCCCCCGCGGTTCATCAATACTGTCAATAGCGTGCCTGAAGCTTGAGCTGGTGACATTCGTTGCATATGGTTACGACAGCGATCAAGACTCCTCTTGATCTTCTGTTTTTATGAGGGATCATGAATATTTCGTGAAATGGTAATGTAATGTAGCGACCGTTCTGGCCTATTCACTTTAACAATGATCGATTGTGCTGCGGACCGTGATTTTCTGCAGGAAATCCTACAAGATAGAAACCACCATCTAACTAGCTATCTCAGTCCTGAAAAAGTGTGACAGCCGACGCATTGCTCTGCAGCCAAACTTTCTCACAGGATGCTAAGCCCTGACGCTAATTCGGAGATCTGATATTGTTTACCAAAGTAATGATGCCAATTCAGTGACACAAGAGATTTCATGTGCTATGTATGTAGGCCTACCGTCAAGCATCTATTGAATTCACTGCTGCACGATGATCGTGTCATGCGCATTCTTCAATCTGTAGATCGACAATGCATGAAACAGATAGTCATTGCAATTTTAACGATGAATCCGGATAAGTGATTTGACAAAAATGGAATTGAGAATAAGATTTAAAAAATGTAGTTTTTCATGATTCTGGATTGTGTTACTTAATTAGGATGCAAAATCTGTGAGAGGGAAACATACAACTTCGGACGCCCAAATTCAGATCTGAACAAAAACTTATCAAAACTTGGGCCACTGATTATATTGAGTCGGAGCTAAGATGAATCGATTGAAGTTACTGTAAGATATATGTCAATTATGCGGGTTAAGAAGTTTACAGCCGCTTTTAGTGTATAGTTGTAATCTCTTTTACCGCCTGGATGACGTGAGTGAGGAGCGTACAAGTTACCGCTCTGACAATAGTTGTATGATGTTTAGAATAGTTGCCACGAAGAGCGTATAGATGAATTCAATTGATCTTAATATATTGTTATCTGTAGCAACTTTTATATTGACTTTTGATGAGCTTATATATATAAATATCGAGAAACTTGCTTTAAGCGTGATATGTTTTAGCAATGCACTGGATTTTCAAGAGTCTATATTCTTAATGCTTGAATGAAAGATGTGGTGAGATTGATATGAGATCTGAGACGGGCAATTCGCCCACCATAGTCTTTGATGATTAGACGGTCGATGTCAGTGCCCATCCATCTAAACGCCCCCCCTTGTGTTTGACTTACGGCGCCTGATAGCTATCTATGTACTTTGATATTCTAAGGTCCTAGCTGCAAAACAACGGTGCTGTTGTCAATAAATTCGAACTCATGAGGATCAATCGTTGCTGTACCCGGAGGGTTGAACACCTTGACAATCTCATATCTGTTATCGAAAGGCACATTACCTCCCCGACGGAGAATGGTCGGTTGCTCCTCAGAGTTGGCACTGGGCGACTGGTTGGGCCAGGGACATCGAGAAACGCCTTGCTGTGGCTGAACACTGCAAGCTAAATGAGGCCGGCCCTCAAAGAGCACTGGATGCAGATTGTGTGTGACCCAGGATGGATTGCCGATGTCTACTAACGCGGAAGACCATCCCAGATCAGCTCCTACGGTAGGTATCAGCAAGTCTCCTAACCATGAGAAAGCGGTGGTTCATGACCTCTTTGTGTTCTAGATGTATAGACTGTCCTTCACCGACTGGTAAGGTGTAAGGAAGATCAAATCTGTGTCAGACGGGTCAATCTCATTGACCAGCACTCCAAGAGGAGGGACATATGTCTCTGGTTGCAAGGATGCTTCGTCAGACAATAGAAGGAATATAGATATAATATAATATTTGGGTGCAACTCACAAAGAGAAAGGTCTGGTAGGTAGCACAAACCCGCCAGTGAAAGACGCCAGAAGGAAATGAAATAACATCTCCAAAGGCTCTCGAGCTTGAAAATGTCAGGAGTGCGTTGGAGCAGTCACCAGAAAGCGATATTTATAAGGAAACGTGAGTATATGCTGAAAGAAAGTGCGGAGTAGATCGATATGTTTGGTTTGCAAAGCATGACATTTCCGTCACCATGTTCAGTGCCTACGTGGGCAAGTGTAACCAAGCGTTAGGCAGTCCCACGGAACTTCCAGGAAAGCATGGCAGCCGTCTCAGCCCGAGGCCCATCTGCAAATTTCATGGGGGCTCCCGGTTCGGCACTTTGAAACAGAGGACACTTGTATAATCCATCAGGGGTACCCGGGCCTGCCCTGGATACTCCAGAAATGGTTTTATATTAAAACTATCAAGCGCAAGTCCCGTTCCTGGAGTGGGAGGACCGGGGGGACCACTTTCAAATTGCTGATGTAAATTACTTTTAAGTCTTAATATAAATCGAATGTAAATTCTTAAGCTACAGAATTAAAGTTCAGATTTAAATACTACAGTACCAGGCAGAAGTATTCACACCTTGACGCTAGTATTGATCGACAAAAACGCCTCATTTACAGGTATCCCTGTCGCCCTTATACAATATCCCTGTCGATATCATACGCAATTCTGTTAAAGATGCCAATCAAATGCACACTTGATATTGATATCAAAAGAGACAAACGCTGAATTAAGTGTTTCGTGGCTTTGTATTCTTACATAGCGTTATTAGTGGCGAAGTGTGAATACTTATGCCTCCTACCGTAGTACTTATAATTCTAATAAGCTTACAAAATCGTAATGACAAAAATAGTAGACCCTTAAAACTTTGAGCTGACTTTTAGGCCTGGGTCCTATTCTTACTTTCTTCAGATAATCTGAACTTCATCCTGATTACATTCGATATGACTGGCAGTTCACAGACGGGACAAACCCACGACGAGACTCGACCGCTACTTCTTAGAACCTCCTCTGAACCAGATCAGATCCCACAACGAAAGAAATCATCTTTACTCAATGTTGTCAAGTTTGCTGTGCGGTTAACAGGTACGTCTTTGATCGCAGCATTTCTGCCATTCAATGGGGAATCCTGACAGGAAAGAGGCCTAATGTGAGCAGGTGCTTTCCTCGCCAATCTCGACACCTCTTTCGTCGTAGCAACATACATTTCATCTCCTCCGAGTTCAATCAGGCATCTATAGGTCCATGGATCTTAATCACCTATAATCTTGGGTACAGTATTGTCCTGCCTGTGGTATGGCTCTGCTTCGTTCTGTCTATTCGGCAACGATCTTAGATCGCTGATTGGAGACCACAGTATGGCGCCTTCGGCCATAAGTATGGAAGTCTACCTCCCTTGATGTTAGCCTATGTGTTGTTTGGAACGGGTTGTGTCTTATCGTGAGTCTCATTTTTAATGGAATTCGAGCCCGTTTTCATGCTACGAAATCGGCTGACTTTTGCTTAGCGGTCTTGCAGGCGAGCTTTGGCAGGTCATTCTAGGAAGAGGCTTGTCTGGTGCAGGAGGAGCTGGAATGGCGGCAATGGTTGCGTTGATCATCACAGGTATGCTCTTTTCTTGGCAGCTCGGATGAAATGACTGACCGTAACCAAATTTCAGAGAGCGTACCACCAGAAAAGGTTGCTGTACTTCGTAGCTATGTCAACCTCGTTGCTATTGCAGGGCGAAGCTTAGGTGGCCCCATTGGAGGTGTGGTGACCGATGCTGTCGGTTGGCGATGGTATGCTTCCCCCCCCCCCAGCTGCCATTTCTGCGATTGCCAACAAT
>JAABUK010005190.1_pt1 | contig 20540 bp, 28 predicted proteins | sample 5559141 | NCBI WGS metagenome assembly JAABUK01 (sample SAMN10711869, study PRJNA513367) | rock metagenome | isolation source: Antarctica rocks | place: Antarctica: Victoria Land, Pudding Butte nord | collected 2016-01-03 | reverse complement strand
CATCACTCCACAGGCATATGCTGCACATGCCAAGCAGTGGCAGAAGCTGGGTGCAACAATTCTTGGAGGGTGCTGTGCTGTGGGGCCTGCACACATCAAGCACATGGCAGAAGTCATCAAGTAGACAAATGATGGCATGCCTTGTACTTATCTGTACCATTACTGGGTCCCCTATGTACTATATTTACAACAGGATTACAGTCGCAAGCCCATGTTTCAAAACCGGTATGCTGCATTTGATGATCAGCTCCACGGGTTCTGAACTAAGCCAGCAAGGCTGACGGTCGTGGCACCATTGCGACGCGTCATTACGGAACGCTCAAGCTATGGCGAGTAATCTAAACTCGCTTTGCTTGCAATGGGAACTCAGGACCTGAACCAATAGAAAAGCAGAGTCGACCGTGACTCTGTACTGCAAATTACTGATTCTTGCCGATGCTTCTGCGTGCACTTTGTCAGCATGCCGCCAAGCACTCTACCTCCACGATTGGCATCCAGCCCGGACGGTTGCTAACGTCCTGTAGGTCTGTGCCACGCATTTCAAGCTTTCGCACGTTCGCAGTAGGACCCGAAATGCCGGGTGTCGAACTCAAAGTCATGGACAAACTGAAGGAGAAGCAGCATGCAATAACCACGGTGGAAAGCTGTACAGGCGGCAGGATTGCAGATCTCTTGACCAATGTTGGTGGTGCTGCTCAAGTATATTGGGGATCTGTCGTTACCTACGATGGGTCTTTGAAGAGTGACTGGGGAGTACCGGCTGGTTCAATCAAGGACATCGGCACTGTTACCGAGCAGGCAAGGCCCTATGCATCGCATGTGGTGGTTTCAGGCTGTCTGTGGGTATTGTCTATGCTGAATGTGGCGGTTTTGCCGGTCTTTCTGTAGAGATGCATGCCACGATAGACAGTTTCCTGAGTCAGCACGCGAAGCTCGAACACACAGATAAGTTGCATGCGTTGATCTGCGAGTTTCCAGGGTCATATGCATCTTGTTGAACATGCAGGTAGCCGGTGAAATGGCTGCTGCAGGACTAAAACGTATGATCGACGGGTACAACAGAGAGAAAGAGTGCAGTGATCTCGCGGAGCCAAAGGGCTTCATCTGTGTGTCAAGTACCGGATTTGCGGGTGGAGCACCCACACCAGACCTTTCTGGTATGTCACCACGGAAGTTGCAAGATGAGCAACTCATGCTAGGTAGTGTCTCACAGAGCACGCTATTGTCTGCAGGGACCTGCTATCTGGGTATTGCAACATCCAGCATGAATGGCCCTGTTGTCAAAAAGGTGCATGCTGATGGCGATAGTCGTGAGCATAGGGTGCAACACAAGGATTACTTTGCTGAACAAGCATTGCAGATGGTCATGGAGCACCTATAGAGCAGCATGCTGACAGGCAAGAGGTCTTTGTGGGTGCATTGCATCACACTTCAGCAAAGATTGCCAGAAGCTTTCACCCAAACACAGGCTGAAGCCTTGTGAAGACAGGAAAGTGCATGCACAACACCAGAGCAGTAACAATGTCTGTTTTTGAATGAATCCTTGTCAAGGAACTAATGTGTTCTTGCAGCTTGGCATCACAGCCATGTCTGCATGCCCATACTGATAGCTTTTTGCATTGATAGATCCTGTGATGATAGATTCTGTGAGCTTGACGTACAATTCTTTACTGGTGCCAATCGCCATGTCCAGTATGTGCTTTCTGTGTGTGTCAAGAATTTGTTCACATTGACTTGCTCCCCTTTCCTTTTGAAGTAGCATTCATGCAGTAGGTAAAGGTCTTTGTTGCTGTATGCTCATGTGAGACTTAGTGAGTAGACATTCTTGAGTTGTCTATGGCATCTCTTTTACTTGCATTACTGTAAGTCACAAAAGAAGAGCTCTCGACCTCCTGGTATTCGACTTGTGCAGAATGGGCCCAAAGCTAGTTCCCCAGGAGCTCAGCAACAACGTCTGCTGTATTTCGGGTCTTCGAGTATTGTGTTTGTCACGAAAGCGAAGTCTGCTTCATCTGCTCGAGGCCTTAGATTTGCCTGTAACCATCTCTGTCCATGTTACTCAACTACTTGCCTATTGTAACGGGGCAGCCCCAATGTGATCAGCAGAAGTAAGGTACTGATGGGCAGGCTTGCTGTCTACGCTACACTTGACAGCCTACGTAATTGGATTATGGAGAGGGAGGTGATTCATAACCCAGAAAGTTACATACATTTACAGGTACCTGCATTTGCAGCTTGGAGGCCAAAGACAATGATGCACGTTTGCTCAATTGCAGGCCCACAAGGAAAGCCTGCACTTAAGTTGGCAGGGTCACTTCTTGTTCCAAGCGAAAAGCTTGGCAAATGCGCTCTTAGGCTGCTCCTGCTTAGCAACTCTATGGTCTATAGACGGCGCAGCCAAGTAGTTCAATGCGTTGTCTAGCATGAATGGCCTAACAGCAACTTGCTGCAGGGCAGGCGGTATGGGTGTGAAGCGGGCATCCTTTCCACCGGGTCCAACAAATGAAACCCACTGGTCCAGGTGATCAAGCATGAACTGCTGCTGCTTGTGCTGATCCGAAGGCTTTTGCTGCAGGGAAAGGTTGCCTGTGGCTTGGGCAATGCCTTCTTGTGACTCTTGCTCTGAGGCAATACTTTCAGCATGAGCTACACATTGCCAGGCTGCTGCTTGTTGCTCAAGCAGCTGTAAGCGCTGCACTGCCTGCTCATCAACTTCCACACAGTCCTGCATGTACAAATGGGAAGTTCAACTTTGTGCAAGGCCTTACACTGCCAGGTCTATCAGCACAAAAGCGTGCAACAGCGCAGAGACAGGAGCGCAAGCTGCCAGTCTGCTCTTTGAAGCAGGCTGCAAACAGCATTTGACATTGATGCAAAAAAACGCTCAACAATGGGCTGTGACCTGAAATTGCCATATGATTATTCTGTGGGACAACACCAAGTCGCACCTGATGCTGTCTGACAGCTTGCTTTGCATGATCAGCAGCTCTGCCAAAGAGAGCATGCGCCTCCAGCTGCTTGCCTGTCGTCAGGTATGCATGCGCTACATAGAAGCACCGGCCTGCCTTGCTGTCAGTCACCTGCACTTCAGCAGTGTCTGTCATGTACTGATGACCGCTGCATGTGGCATCCCCTAGGCATCAAAAGGGCGCAAGCAAGTCGACATTGTGCAAGCAAAGCAAGGCGGGTCTGTGCCAAACAGATCACAGGAATAAGGACCAGTTCATGAAAAGCAACAACCACAACTTCAGCAGGTTTTCATGCTGACAATCGGTAAGCTGGGCAGACAGCGCAGACTGGATCTGAGCTTTAGCTGTGCATCCACTGGTCACAAAGTGCATGAAAGCTTCAATCCAGCAACACAAGAACAAGCTTCGCACCCTGGCAGCAGCTTCTTCTTCCAGATGCTCTGCCTGTGCCCCCCTCAGCTCCTCTCCAGCTAATCTGCCTAGTGCCTCTGCTGCAGTGACCATGCCATCATGCAAGCGTACCAGTGACTCTGCCTTGTTTGATTGCTCCTGCAAGGCATAGGTCTCTGAGAACATCTACCTGAGAAGTGGTGTACAAACTTGATCTGCAGTTGCTGCTGTTACGCTACAGCAACTTTCGTAGGTCCTACTGTCATTCTGCAGCAACTCCCATAAGTGCAGCAGTGCTAATGTGAACTGCTTGCCACAACAAGAGCCAGGGCAAGCACACTGCGATCCTTCTCCTGCCCAAGGCGCCAGCTACACCAGCTACTGCTGCTGTCTAGGTTCACAAGCTCAATCATAGGACAGCTCTTTTGGGTACAAGAGCGCCACTTTGTTTTGTCTTTGAACCTCTCTTAGACAGTATGAATCTAAACCGTACAATGCTTGGGGACAGTTGAGACGCATTTCTACATTGGGAAGTATCTTGCACCTGGATGAGTTTGCTGTGGTTCAGGTCACTGACATACCTTGGGCCTGACTGCTGTGCTAGCAACATCTAGGTAGGCCTCAAACTGGCTCTGAGCAGCTCGACACTGGGCTGACAGCTTCAGGATCTGGACCTCCAGCAAGCGGCCACGCACAGCCCTTTCCAGCTGCTCCAAGTCCTCTTGATCAGCTCCAGCCATATCACTGCCACCTGAAGAGACAGCAAGTGAATTGGTTCATGTATACAGGTATTTGCACCAGGCTGTAAGGTACATGTCTCATGCCTTTGCACCCAGATTGCTGTGGTGGGCATCCTGCACCATGTGAAGGTGGACTTGTAGCTCTGGCCTTACTGTGCAGAAGAGGTAGAAGGCCAGGCGCTCATCAAGCACAACAATGCACAGTCCTTAGTTGCTGGTAGGTGCACAGACTAAGGACAGATGTAGCAGACTGATGGGCAACAGTTTAGACGTCAGCATGATTGTTGACTGGCCTTCTGTCAGTATGAGGATGACTGCAGGTGTAGTATGAATCGTGTTGGTACCTGGAGCAGCCTTGAGTATGCTGCCCAGGCTAGCTTTTGTGTCATTGAGGGCTGCAATGAGCCCATCGTGTTGGCCTGCCTCATGTGTAGCCTGGTCAGTCTGCATGCGCTCCTGCTGCTGCTGTGAGAGCTCTGCCACCTGCTGCAGGTTTGCCTGGATGCGTTGGTTCCTGACTGAGTAAGTGATGCCCCGCCATGTGAGGGAGGTGGTCTCACTGGGTTTGTCAACTGCTGGCTGCTCAGCTTGCAAAGAGTCCAGCTTTCCCTGAAAACAAGGCCACGTGCTTCATATGTGTGCTGCTGCTATCAACATGTATGTACAGGGTGTGAAAGAAGAGAGGCTTGAAGAGCAGAGTCAACATGAGTCAATTGGTAGGTTGCCGACTGCACCTTTGTTGCAGTCCTTTGTATCTCCCACATTCAAGCAGAGCGTATCAAGAGCTTATAAGCCACATGTAAGCGGAGCTTGTAAGTCACATTCAAACAGAGCTTGTAAATCATATGGCATCACTGCTGACCTGGATGTCGTCAACTTGTGGGGCTGACACCGTCTCTTCTTGACCTTTCCTGCTCAGCTCATACTTGACAAACCTCAAGCTGCCCTGAGTCTCCTCAAGTTGCTGGCGACAAGCATTCTGCTGCTCATAGCTGCCCACCTCAGACAGGTGTTGCAGAATGGCCCTGCCAAGACATGCAGACACATGTGAGTCTGTTGTTCACTTAAACAAAATGTAATTTATTTATTATTGTTCATTGTTGCAAGCAACACCCACGCCGCTTGGTCTATACATGCATTGTGATCAGGGCATCTCAACTTGCTGCAGAGCTGAAGCTATGCCATGGTGGCATTTGGCCAGTTGTTTCTGTGAAAGGAGGAGTGTAGCAAACTCAGAAGGGACAGTCATTTGGGTGTTTGTTTTTTCTTCACCTAGAAATCAGGCAGTCGATCACTCCCTCATCATTGTTGCAATACATGAATGACACGGTGCCAAAAGCCAGCATTGCCAGAAGTGAGCATTTCACAGCATATTGCGTGTGCAGACGGCTGAAATGTGAGCTGACAATGGTGCCACACCAAATCTGCAAGGCAAGCTGAACAACCATGCATCCATCATGCATACTGCTTGCCACTGTTGCATTTGTAACTCAGAAGGGACAGTCAGTTTGGGTGTTTGTTTTTCTTCACCTGAAATCAGGCAGTTGATCACTCCCTCATCATTGTCAAAAATGACATGCAGTACGTTGATGATCATGATGACAACACTTTACAGTACATTGCATTCATCTGATGGCTGCCAATGCCAGATTGCCTTACACAGCTTACACAAACAGCAGCTGCAGAGAAATCAAGGTTTTGCTTACAACCATGCCACGCTCAGAAGGCAACGTGTTCAAGTATGGCAGCAGGGAGATGGACTCTTACTCTGCACGCTGGTACTTGGCCACTGCCGTTGCCAAGTCCTTGCCCTTTGTTTGTAATGCTAGACCAGCAAGGCCAGCAGCATATGCCTCAGCTTCCAGGTGGGTTCGTGAGTCGCCCTTGGCAGCTGCTAATCTTGCCAGGTCAGCAGACCACTGCGCGGCTTTGCTGTAGCGTCTGACCTGATGCTGGCGTCTGTGAGATGACATTTCCTCCTGCTTCTGGGCTTCAAGCTCTTTTCCTAGGCTCCACGCTCTCTCAGCGTTCATGAGTGGTAGTGTGAGGTGTCTGTGTAGACATCACATATGTCAGAGAAAAACTGCTTTGGGTTTGCAGCAATTCTGAGCAAATGTGTTGCTTACTGGAACATCCTCACTTTGAGTCTGACACCATCTCTGCTTCCAGCTTCCTAGCTTGAAACTTGCCTCTGCCATGCGTGAGCTTCAGGGCCTTTCGGGTGCGTTGCAGCTTGCGAGCGCAATATTGCCTGCATGATCGATATAGACGCGTGATGCACACGATCGCCCATATGCTGAATATACTTTTGCGACAAGCTTATGTGCAGTGGCATGCCTGTATCGCTTGAAGTCGTTATGTCGAAGGCCATGCTGAGCCTGGTTTTGCCTGACAGTCTGAAATATGTCCAACGAAAGGATGACACGAGCTTGCAGATCCTCTTGATGCTGTACTTCAGATTCACCATCAGGACCCTGCTCCATCTTTTTGATCACCCCTCAGGCGAAGACTCAGAACTGTCGATTCGGGGACCGCAAGCCAAGAGAATGATCAGGTAACATCAGAGCGTCAACACAGTGTTGTTTGATGATGGTCGTAACCCGCAATGGCTTCAGAACTGGCATAGTTGACAGCCGGCAGTCCTGAGGAAGAAGAGTCTTGTAGGTCGTGATCGTGACCTATCCGGCCCAGTTTGACTTTGCAGCCTAGGTTTGCGTGCTACGGAAAGGCCTCTACCACAGGAGCACTGAACCTCAGCTTGCACAGCTGCTGCTGAATCTTTCGTCTGCCACAGACGCCCTGCAGAGCAGGATGCAGACCTTGACCGCTAGTAACGCTTGTGCTGCACACACCTGCCGGCAGTGCAGCCAAGCCCATCCCCTCAGACCGCTTCGAGTGCTTACTGTCCAGCACAGCAGAAGACTCGCGTCAAGGTCACGGCGTGGGCACGGGACGCAGATGGGCCTGAAGGCAGTCGAAACTTTCAATGCCAGCTTTGAATTGCAACCAGAAGCTGAGACAGCTATTCATCAACTCTTAGCTTCGCAAGCATTTTGCAAGCAAGTCGTCAAGGAGTGCCAACTAGAAGAAGGATCCGAAGTCAAGTTTTCGGGTCAACTGTTCCAGCCAGTGCCATGGAGCGTCACAAGTAGAAAGGGCATGCCTCCAGAGTTTGAGAAATACTCTGACAACCCAAAGTTCACCATCATCAACATTCCTCCAAACTTTATGTTTCAGGCAAAGATCTTCAAGCCATCAAGACTGTGTGCAATATATGAAAGACTGTAGGAGTCTTCCGACACCCTGTTGACAAACTGCCATGATCAGCCACAAACATATACTGACTTTTAGCAAGACAGTGATTTCATTTATTTCATGAAAGACATGTGCAACTGAAAGTCTTCTCAAACAAGTTTTGGTATGATGACTTGAATCAGTGCCGCTTCCCCTTTTTCTTTTTTGAGTCAGCAGCATGAGAGCTCTCGCTGTTTAGCTGCCCACATTTCTCCAGCAGCATCCTGGCAGCATTATTGATATGTGTAAATCTTGCTGGTCCCAGCTTGACTCCACCGTACCATCGAGTAACCACAACAATAGTGTCTTTGATATCAAGAACCTGGAGCAGATGAAGCAGTCTGCCTCCTGCTGCATCTTCCCCGTCATCATCATAATCCTGCAGACTATCCTGTTTGCGAAGCGTGCAGCAAGTGGTGTCACTGCAAGCATTCCCCACCAGAGCTGCACAAACATGACCGTGGCAAAAGATTTGCCACTTGCAGGGCTTGGCAGGAGCTGTTGTAAGTGGCAATTTAAGCAGTGACTGTCACAGCCGCTATTTAACACCCTGAGAAACCCCTAAGTCAAATGAATGTCATGTGCAGGTCTAGGTTTCAGCTCCAGTTCAAACTATCACCACCAATCATCAATGATGCTGTGCACAAATGCTTGAAGAACTGCAGAGAGGAAGCACCTGGAGCCATGCATCCCGGTGTTTGACATAGATCCTGTACGCTAGGATGTTATGTGTTGCATTTCTGATCTTGTTGTGCTGCAACAGTGTTGTCATGCATTTCTCCACATCCTCTGGCGAGGTCACAGGAGCCAGATGCGCCTACAGCATGGCACACAATTCAAACAACCTGACCCGCATTTGCTGTTGCCAGGCAATGCAAGGGACTGACCACTGGCCTGGCACATCAGCTATTCTACAAGACAGATATTCAGAATAGGAGCAATCCTGTCACAGACGGTACAAGTACAGCTTGGATGTCACAGTCTCCACTCTTTGACAATTACAGGCTGTCTCTCAGCGTACCTGCTCACCTGGAATGTAGATTTGTGCTCAGTGAAAGGCTCCCCATGTATGATGAGGTCGTCATTCATGCCCAGCTCACCAGCATGTTGTGATGCGCCAGCCTTTTGATGTGCATCCAGATCTGCCTGGCAGCAATACAAACCACATGAGGTCTGCAGCACATGTCAGATGGGGCTATTGCAAGAACACCATGATGCCATGTTTTGCAGCAAGCTGCTATGCCAAGCACCCTTGTGAAGTGCAGCTGTCGACTGCGACAATGTGCGGCAGTCAAGGTAGACAGATTGGCGGCGTTACATAGCTATTTTTATCCATTAGTAGCTAAAGCTGGAAGGTTGCACACCTGTTGCAATTGAGCCGCCAACTCTGCATCAGAGTCCACTTTATCTGATGGCAGGTGTTCAGGCTCAGGTGCAGGAGCCCAGAGATGCTGTTGCTCCTTCAGCCATTCTGTCCAAGTGTACAGGACAACCTCACCTGCATTGAACAGCCCTGATTGCAAGACCGCACTTACATACAGTAGTATTTGGGTGACTGCATGGTTCAGCCAGGGCATTGCAACAGCTTGTCAGTCCAAACAGCTTGACACCCATATGCATGCAATCATGACCGGCAGCAAACCAGATACACTGCAGTCAGTGAGCATGCCAATGCAACGTCAATGACAGGGCTGCAGGCAGTGAGCATGCAAATACAACGTTGAGCCGGAAGCATAGTGTATACCTGGTATGAACTGCTGTTCAAGCTCTCTGACAATCCATGCCCTGACATCATTGGACAAATGAGGTCCATGAATCTCAGGAATAGGCGGAGCAGATGAGGGGTATGCAGGTGGCAAATGTACCCTCAAACACACATGTGGTTCATGTGAAAGGTCAGGTACAAACACCTGCACCCGAGACACCATCAGGCCACTTGTGCGACTTCACAGCATTAGCCAACCCCAAAGCTAGAGTCCTGTCAGCTGAACCCATGCAGGCAGCAAAAGAATTGAGGCACCTGGCAGGTAGTGTGATCTGCGGCAACGACACAGTCGCCACCATAAATCGCTTCTAAGGCAGAAAGTTCGTCGTGTTGTTGCTGTTTGTCTGCAGCAAAATTGGACTCGGGTGTTAGGTGCCGCACATCGCTCTGACAAAAAGTTAGGTACAGTCAGGAGGATCTGGCAACTTCCGCACGCACCTTCGTCAGCACTGTCGCAGGCGATGGGCATCGATCAAATCAGAAGAGCTTCCACGGCCATGGTGACATGCAAGCTGTATAGCATGCGGTGCATGCTGCGCCGGTAGGGTTCCGCACAGCTTGACCTAGTCAGCGTTGTTGAGCCTATGTGCACTGCCATTCGCGATACCAGTCGCCGGCGTTATCTCTGTTGTCTGGTTACAACACACATACATCTGCAAGGCCACGTCGTGTCAGTAACAACGCTTGCCAAACCGGTTGTGTGGTTTCGTTGGGTTTCAACGACCGTGCATCGGACACCATCTTGAGGTCGCTTGCAGCCTACGCGCAATACAAAGTGCTAATTCCAGCTGTTCCGCTGCTACTGCTGTCTGGCTTTGTATGGTCGTCTCGCGCAAGTGAGCCGTGCGGTGTCTGATCACCAGTGTGCATGCCGCAAGCTGCCGGCTGAATTCCCGACATCGGCTGTGACCCACGCAATTACTTTTTCGGAGATACGGAGATAGGGGTCTTTAGCCGTCATGGACCGACGCAGTATCAGCATGTTCCTGGATGAGGAAGGTGCAGATGCTGACAATAGCTTAAAATATGCTTGGGCATCACAGCTCATGTTGCAATCCCATCTTCCAGCTGTTCTGAACTTGTATGCAGAGAAAAGACAGCGGGAGAAGGAGAGAGAAAGAAGGCAATATGCTCGTCAAGATACCACAGGCTCATCAACGCCTCCCATACCAGAAGAGCCTGAGGACGATGACTCAGACTCTGGCTACATGAGTGGACAATCTCCCAGTCCTCCTGAGTCACACCAACCACCTCCTCCTGCTATGCACAGGCAGCATGCACCCCCCTCGTCGTCCAACACAAGGACAAGCTCAGGATTCCGAGAGCCTCCAGTCATATGGCACCACGAGGGACCAGCACTTGCAATTGGGGGAGCCCAGTATCCAGGTACAGGGTGCAGCTGCAGTCTGGCAGATCCTCCATCTGCCGTGCAAGACAAAGTTTGTTGTCATTGACTATGTTTCATGACACTAAAACAGACCTGACGCAGCAGCAAGGAGGCTACAAAGGGGCTGAGGTCTCTGCATTTACCATGCATAAGGCTCTCACCAACATTTGCTGCCCTGCTGCAGTGACAAATGGGTCTGATGGCATAGTCAAGGAGTTTCATGAAGCCCTGCAGCGGTCGCCAGATACAGCAGTGGCTGTTGCAGCTATCAAGGTACAGCCTAACAAGGTCCCATCAAGCGCAGTCCTTGTGCCTGTTGAGAAATGCAACGCTGACCAGTCAACATGTTAGTGTTTGCGCGGTGTAAGCCTGTGGCAGGTATCAAACATGGCATGTGCAGCAAACATGACTGATATCTTTGATAAACTCAGTTTTCCATTTGCACAGAATTTATAGACAAGCTGGCGCACTTATTTGACAACTAGCCCCACAAACAAGTTGACTTGAAAGTGCCAAAACTGGTCACATATGCCTGATAGAGTGATTCTGCCATGCGCATGCAGGCTCTGACAAGCGTGATCAGGAACAGCACAGCTCAGACCATGATGGGACTTGAAAAGGAGCTGAAAGATGCTGCTGCATCCCTACAAGGGTCAGTGCTGGTTTGCTACCAACTCTGATGACATGTAGTCCCGCACGTCAGTGCTGGATGGACTCACAAATCAATGCATGTCTGTTTGACCCATATCAGACCATATGCCTCAGCCTTGTTGTTCTGGCATTTGCGCACATTTTAGCATGCCACATATGGTTGCGACCACTGCCATATTGCAGCATGCTTACACCATGACACAGCGCATGCGCCAGCTGCAATCACGCAGCTCACACATGCTAACTTGCTCTTTCATCATGTTGACAGGTGCAATCCCACTGCCATTTCATTGAAGGCAGGATGTGAGCTGTACCTGCGGTACACAACTCGCACCTCTGCCATAGAAAATGAAGACTTTGCCACAGCAAAGGCTCGCATCATTGAGGTAGGCTCGGCACTGGCACCCCTGCTTCGTGCTCCATCTGCTGCTGCAACATCAGCTTGCCTGTGTAAACCACCACTCACACTCAGCAGCTCTGCTTCTGTACAGCATGTCAGACATCTGGTGGACAGTACTCAGACAGCCTCTTAGCCTGTTTGAAGTCACAACTGCAACACCTTCTACTGTGAAAGCCATTGGATAGGATGCAATGGCTAGAAAAGAAAAGAATGGAATACACTACACCTTTTGGCGTCAATCTAAAGAGGAGCCAAGTGGTATACTGGGCTACCCAGGTTGTAATGTAGCGGCTACCAATGCAATTGCAGAGGGGTAAGCAATTTGCTGAGACTTCGACGAGGGCGCGGCAGACCATTGCAGATTTAGGAGCAGGCTTTGTGCGACATGATGCTGTTGTCATGATTCATGGCTTCTCCAGAGTGGCGTTGGCTTTATTGCAGCAGGTTGTTGACAATGTAAGCAGCACATTACCAACACCTGTTTGATGGATGCTGTATTGTGTGGCCTACATCTCTGCGCTGTTACAAGAAGGTTTCATCATTTTGTGTGTATGAACAGGGACGTAGAAAGGGGCTTGCTTTAATACAATGCTCATTGGTTGGCTTACGCCAGCCCTGTTTTTGGGTTTGGTCCTGATATACACACAACAGATGCAATCGTCAAATCATCATTTTCATCATAAAATGCAATCGTCAAAGACATGTGTGGATGCATATGTGATTGTGTGCTAGTTTCAACAGGTTGTTGACAAAGCACAACCCTTGCAGGGTGTCCAATTCAGTGTGGTGGTGACAGAGGGGCGACCAGACGGTACTGGGCTGACCATGGCCAATGCTCTCAGCAAGATGAAAGTGCCCTGCACCATCGTCCTGGACTCTGCTGTTGCCTTTGCGCTGGAAGCCCTCAAGTAAGCCCTCTGCATGTGTCCTGTGCCATCTGTGTGCCAGTGCATCCATATGTCGTGTCTTACACATTCGGTGGGCACTGACGTATCCACATGTCGTGTCTTACAAATTTGGTGGGCACTGACCTATCCATGTGTCGTGTCTTACAAATTTGGTGGCTTTCTTGTCTACTCATCATTGCTGAGGGAGCTGGCTTGACACACACTCTCTGTCATCACTGTTGTGCAGACAGGCAGGAATGTATGGAAGCATGCAATGCTGTTGACTAGTGAATGGCATCCAATGGCTCCTCATGAGGCCTGCTGACTCACGAGGCCTGCTGACTTGTTCAATGAGGTTCATGGTTATCATATGGTGTACAGTACCAGCAGGCAATTGAGAGCTCATGACATCAGCAGCTTCAGTGCATGAGGCTGATGTGCATGGCTACTGGTGCAGGGTGAACCTAGTGCTAGTGGGTGCAGAGGGCGTGGTAGAGAATGGGGGAATCATCAACAAGCTGGGCTCCTATCATGTTGCCATTGCAGCCAAGGAGCATGGCATCCCCTTCTACGTGGCAGCTGAAAGCTACAAGGTGATGTTCAACTTGAGTATATTGTATTGCAGGACACTGTACTCAATTGCACAATAGAGTCATTGTGGGCTGTCAGGATCAATTTTCATGTCTGCCTCATGCATTGCTGTTGGTCGTGATGATAAGCGACTTGTTTGCTGACCACACTGGCCTGTCTGAGCAAAGTGTGTGTGCATCCAAGCTGCTACTGAGGGCTCTGATTTTGCCTGTTGTGCTTGCTGGTTGATAGGAAAATATCCTTCTGTGCAGTTTGCCAGGCTGTATCCTCTGAACCAACTGGACCTGCCGGTGGAAAAGAAACATGTTGACTTCGGCCCCCTGATGGCACCAGGAGCTAAGATTGAGAACCCCTCCCGAGACTATACCCCTCCAAGTAAGCCATGCTTGAATGGTCGTGTCACATGTGATGTCTGCAACCAGTGGCCATGATGGCTTGCAGAGAAGCAGATGTAGCAAGCCCATACAATCATCGGCATCAGACCATTCAGTGAGTGCCTAGCCAGAGTCTGTATGTAGCCATATGTGGGGCATGTGTAAGCGTTTATGACCCAACACATGCATATTGATGCGTTATACAATATGCTGAATGCACTGTGTGCCTGCAGAGTACATCAGTCTGCTATTCACAGACCTGGGAGTGCTTACCCCAGCAGCTGTCAGTGATGAGCTGATACAGCTGTATGTTTGAAGCGTCAGCTCAATTGGTTACTAGGTGCTTTGCAATGAAAGCAAGTGCAGCTTGTTTTAAGCATTCCATGCTTGCCCCTTGCTTTTTGTTTGCCATACAGCATATCTTGTGTCTGAGTTCAACATCACCCCGTCAGCTGCGCACACACATGATTGTTTTGGTGATTCTGTGTACAATGTGTCACAACAATTGCATGCAGGATTGCTCCCACTTACCATTGACACTTTTGATGCAAGCATGACAGTGAGGTATGGCGATGGTTAAGATGATGTGCTGCTGGCATGTTTAGTGTCAGGAACAGTTTAGAGCAGGACTGCCTCGAGCAGATAGGACCAGGATAGTATGTCAACTTGGTTTCGCAGAAGTATTGCGGTCTTGAACGACCCACATTGGGCAAACGAGTAACCAAATTTGATCAGCAAGGAGTCATACTTTTGCAGAGACTACTGCACCCATGTGTGCAGGCTGTTTTGCTTCCAGCGCCATAGAGCAAATATGCAATGATTAGTTCGACGTTATGCGGACATCATGCATCGACTTATGGTGTCTGTATGGTTGCCCAGGGCGCATTAGTAATATGAATTTGAGTGTCTATACTTGCATTGGTAGCAAGGTACGTGCCAGCCTCTCATCTAAAGTATGCTGGTTGCTGCCTCAATATGTATGCTAAACAACAGAACTCTACATGTCCACTGTCTCAACAGCAATATCTACAGACAGTAGGTAAGTACGGAAGCTCAAAGGCACAGTGTGCACTACATAGGCATCAAGGTACTGCATAGGTAAGGTACCACAACACTGCACCTGTTCTTGAACTAGCACAACGCTGCCAAAACTAGTAGTATACATGATGCTGCATCACCAAAGACCTGTGCAAGCAACACTACGCAAAGCCTGTCACAAAATACCATTCAGAACCCGCTGGTAATAGTCATACTGCCTTGTTCTCCATGCATCTAGGCTGTCGCTGATCATGCCCAGCACCACCTCTACACACTGCAAGTCAGACAGGCAGCATGACATTAGCTAAGTTGCTGAAGTGACAGCAAAGAACCGACAGCAGGTACTAAGCTGTGACTGCAGCAGCAACATGTTCTCAAGGGCTGCTCTCATATCAAGACGCTGCCCAATTGTGAGTCAGTCTGCATGCTCACTAGCAACTAAGCCAACAGACAGCTTGAGCTTGAGGCATGCACATAGAGTGAAGTACACATTGCTGACGATTTGCATGTGCTGAATACGAAGAGAAAAGATTAAACCTTTCAGCGTCAATTTACTGAGAAACCAAGTATTATACCGGACTGCCCAGTTGCTGAATACTTACTTGAGTCTCTGTGAGTCCGAGGTGGAAGCGCTTGCGCAGGTTGTGCACACATCGGGGTCCTGCCTTGAATGCAGGACAGCCGCTGCCTTGCATCATCTCTACCAGCAGAATGATACGGTCTGCATGTTTGCGGCACGCCAGAAAGCCTTGAATGCACAGCACCTGCACCAGCATGCAACAAATCAGGCTACATAGGCTATGTGGTATGTTGCACCAAGTGTAGTCTGCATGCCAAGCAGCTGCAGCAGGGACCAGCATGAGTAAGGCATGCATAAGCGTGATGAGTCACCACAAGAGAGGCCAACATGCCGATGATGCCCCAGAGAGGTGGCCCTACGAATGCAGGAATAATGCCGCAGCACAGTGCCAGGTCATGCATGTGGCTACCTTGAAGTAGTCAAACAGCTCAGAAGCTTTGCCCTCAGAGTTGGAGTCCATGACCTCAAGCAGCTCGCGAGTCAGCTTGAAGGGCGCAGCCTCGAAGTTGACACCACCAGGGGAGTTGCTGAGCATGAAGCCGAAGTCGATGTGGATGATGTGGCCCCGCTCATCCAACATGATGTTGCCATTATGCCTGTCCTTGATTTGCAGGAAGAAGCAGACCAGGCTGTACCCTGCCATGCTCTCCACAAAATTTCTTTGGGCCTCTAGGCATTCGGGCGTTCCCTGTAAGCAGATTTGCACAATGACCATCATGACTGTTGAGTATGACGCCACGTCATTGCTTGTGTTGGAATCAGTGCAAAAACGATTGTAGTCCGGTGACTGTGATGATTAGTCTGGCTACATATGATTGCCATGGTAATTGCAGGCAGACTTGGCATTGCCAGTGCAATTGCTTTTGCTGCAACCTGAGATACAGGCAAGTAGACATTGCAGATAACAACAAGTAGACTACGCAGATACAAACAGGTAGGCAATGCAGATAGCAACAGGTAGATGATGCAGGTACAGACAGGTGGACAGTACAGATACAGACAGGTAGACAGTACAGATACAGACAGGTAGACAGTACAGATACAGACAGGAAGACAGTACAGATACAGACAGGTAGACAATGCAGGTACAGACAGGTGGACAGTACAAATACAGACAGGTAGACGATGCAGAAACAGACAGGTTCTGCAAAGTTGCCTTTTAGCTGGTGGTGTTATGAGGAGATCAGAGTTGGGCGTGTCAGGGTGAGACAGCGTACTTGTCCATGCCGTGCAATGAAATGATCTCGCAATGAGGCGCCAGGGGGAGATTTGGCTTTGATGGTGTGGATGGAGAGGCTGTCAGGTATGAGCTCTATGAGAGCCGTCCTGTTGCTGGTCACCAACACCTCATATGGGCGGAGCCATAGCGGCAACTGGGCCTCCTGCAAGAATTTCAACTAATAATAACAACATTAATAATAAATAAATAATACTAATACTAACAACAACCTTGCAATAGAAGCTCACAGCATGATTGCTGAAATCACGAGTCTTTTGTTTCAGTGCAAATACACTAACATGCCTGATCTACAAGAGTGACGGTCTTCATGCTGTCTGCAGCAGAATCTAGTGTGCAGGCAGTGCCATGCATAGAAAGGTCAGAAGGGGTTTTTTTCATAGCAGCCGACTTGCCTGGAAAATGTCATAGAAGGTACTGATGAGCTGCACAGCTAGCAGCTCCTGACGGCAGTCATCTCCAGACTTGACAATGACCGGTCGCACCGCCCAAGCTGGTCTTCGCCCATGCGGTGACTCTGCCTGTATCCGTTTGCACTTGGCATCAAATCTGCAGATACATCTCAAGTCAGCATAGCACAGAGGAATGCATAACTTCCACTTGGCATCAAACCTGCAGGTGCAATTTCATGTCAACATAGCACAGAGGAATGCATAACTTATGCAGCACCACTCGGCATTCTGCATTGTATTGCATGCAGGAAGCACACATACACTGCCAGCACAAGCAGATGAGGAATGCCCCAAATCCTAGCTTGTGCATAGACAGCCTGTAGAGCTTTTCACAAGAGGCTGCAGGTCACACCTCTCTCCATACACAGCAATGGCCTCTGCCTTTGCTTTCTCTCTGGCACTGTGCACGCCTTGTAGCCCATCCCAAGCAGTGTCCAGAAGGTCACCAGAGGCACTAGCAGCAGCACCGCTGTCAACCCTTTCCAGACTGGGACTAGACTCCAGGCTCTGTCCAGCAGCAGATGCAGTGACCCCATTAGTATTATCACCAGCTAAACCAGCATTGCTGCCAGAGACCGCCATCTGAGCATGCCGGGCCTCACTGAGCTGTGCACTATTGTTGCCCATGAACCCTGCAGACTGCCCAAATGGGTTTGCCTCGGCAGGTTTGCTGCTGCCCACTCCAGACAAGAAAGTGTTCAGACGCTCTGCAAAGGTTGTCCCTTGGCTGGTTCTGCTGGGCGGCCTCTGTTGCTGCTGCTGCTGCTGTTGTTGGAGCTGCTGCACGGTGCTGTCATAGTCTTCAGGGATGGGTGAGAAGACTGCAGGGAATGGGATGGGGGAGTTGTGCTGAGCAGCCATTTTCAGCAGAGCCTCTTCTGAGGGAACCCTTCGGTGCTTGGGTGAACTGCGATTACCCAGTCTGAGATCCACACCTCCATGCACCTGCATGACACGGCGACTCACCATCCCTCAGGGCAAGCATGTGTGAGTCTTGCATCACAACCCCAACCAAGAGCTGGACAGAAGCCATAACTTTTTTACGTAATGCATGGACAGACATATGTCGAAAGATATGAAATTGTACCATGGAAAAGCCATGAATGCCAATATGCAAGTGAATGCAGCAGCCATGAAGCGCAGTGCTGTGCCAATGTATGCTGGCTGTCATTGCAGCTTACCTTGATCCTGATGCGCACATGAGGGGCAGGCTGGATTGGAGGTGGAACCGATTTGGGAGCCACTGTGACCTCCCCCTCGTCGTCGCTGAAAGGCCGCCTGCAAAAGCCTAGCCTGGCCAGCAGGCCCATTCCCTTGAAAGGCAGCACAGAATCTGAAGGGGGCGTGCCTACTGTGCCCCGCCTTCTGTCTGGACTGAACACAGATCTGCTCAGTGACTTTGTGAGTGGGCCTGTCATGGGTCCCTCTGGCTTTGCAGGGGGGTCGGGTGTGGAGCTTGCTGCAGGAGTAAGGGTTTGTTGTGTCTCTAAGGGTGTGTCATTCCTGACATCCAGCTGGACTGAGACCAAGGGACCTTCACCACGAAGACCGTCCACAGCTGCTTGCAAGCCTCTGCAGCCATGCAAAGTCTGGTTGCAAGACACAGGAAAGCTGGTGCAGTCAATGTATGCAGTTCCAAGCAATGACCACACACACACACACACACACACACACACACACACACACAAGCTGTGAGTTTAGCTGCAACAGTATGGCATCCTGCAGGCAAAATTGACAAGCAGGATAAGAGCTTGACCTAATTTGCTGCAAGGATGAAAGCAACATTGCATCAGCAGCAGTACCTGGCAAATGCATCATCATGATGACCAGATTTGCCTCTGGGGCTTCTCCCAAGCGGCCTGGGGGATGGCCTGCCACCTTGCAAGGTTGCAGCAGAAATCTGAGGCAGCGCTATCTGTTGTTTGGCCTGGTCTGGTTTTTGTTCAGAATTAGGCTCAGGGAGAGCCTCACTGAACGACAAAGATCTTCTGGTGGTCAACTCAGGTCTGGCAGGTCGCAAGCTGTCTACTTCAGAAGGTGCTTGCCAAGCCAAAGCCTGAGCATGAGAGTGTTCCGCCGCTGGACTGCCTGGCGACGACAATCTGCTGCCGGCAGTGTCGTTGCGCCTGTGAACCGACTTGCCGTCCCCTTGCTGCGGGCTGCCGGGACCTGGCCCTGCAAGGGCATTGCTGCCCAGGCGGCCGGCCAGAAGAGACTGTACGCTGTCGGCATACTGACTGGAAGCTTGTCGGCGGGCAGATGTTCTGGCGCTACCCTCACCGTCCTCGTCACCTGCTTCGGACATGCCCTGACTGGAGGTGGAGGGAGCGGCGTCATTTGGTGGCTGCACCTCAGCCGCCAATGTTTCCACTATGAGCACAAACGGAGCCTTCTCCCTGCATGAGGCAAGGCGAACCATACGCATAGGAATTCAAGCTGGGCAATCAAACCTTCACACACAACATGCCCTGCCTCCTAAGAACACAAAACCATGCTGCAACAACATCATTTGCATCACATCGGCAGCACACACCTGACAGCAAAGTGTTGCAATCACTCAATACATGCAAAGCCGTTGTGCTGGTGACAGCTGCTTACCTGCTGTTCAGCAGCGAAGCCTCCTTGGCAGCAAGGCGAATGATGCGCTCGTTCCTGGTGCCCATGGGAAACCAGCATGAAGCAACTCCTGACCGGCTTGCCGCCTCAATCTCCTTGTTGATTTCCTCCAGACCTCTCCTCAGAGCCCACTGCCTGTCCTCCTGAACCCAGTCAAACCATTGCTGAAACTCATATGAATGGCCAATATCAGCACTCAAGAGCTTCTTGTTGGATGCTTCCTAGCATGCTTTCCATTCACGACAAGGAGTGGTCGAATGCAGTGGTGAGCTGCAGCTGTGACCCAGGACAGTGGCACATCGATAAACATTTTCTCCAAACAAATGCTCCGATATCACTGATTTGCACAATTGCAACAAAAGCAAAAGACAGCTTATACATGAACGCACAAGCTGGCAATCCCAGCAAATGCACAACTGTCAGGCATACCCACGCATACTGCGCAGGTCACTCACCGCTGCAAAGGCTGTCAAGCCAGAGGAGGCATCACACAGGGCCTCAATGAAGTCCAGAGTGGCCCCAAAAGTGCTGTGCCTTAGGCGGGGGGACGAAGGGGGGGACATGACCTCAGGCTCTGGTGACACTTGCAGCCGTCCCTGGGACCCATCTAGTCCCTGGGATCTCTGCCTGTCCATGCCAGCCAAACTGCACAAAGCAAACCACTTCAGCCAGATAGTCTTAGGCATAAACCAGCCAGCACATTCACTACCTAGCAATGTTGCTGGACATGGACTGCACCACTTTGTGAACTTATGAAAGTCTTGTTGACAATCATGCCATTGTCTTTTCTGCAAGACACTGCTGGAGGGTTCAAGCTCACTGACTGAAAAAACTGTATATCTGCGCAATTGTGCTGGACCCATTTGTACATCACAAACTGTTGCATGTTTGCTTGTATGCACAAACAATACTTTGGCTGTGCCTATACTTGGCCCATGTGGATGTGAGTTTCATTTTGACAAGCGTTTGATCTTAACAAGCGTTTGATCTTGACAAGCAAAAGGCAAACCTGTTGCGGCGGACAGCTGAAGGCGAAGCACAGATAAGGCCTTCCAGTCCCTGAGACATGCCATACGATGTGTACATACCACCACCCAGCCCGTCTGGGGAGGTGGGTCGGGTTGGGGCCTCGGGGGAGGTGCACCTGCTGTTGTTCAGACCACACATTG
>JAABUK010005189.1_pt1 | contig 20545 bp, 19 predicted proteins | sample 5559141 | NCBI WGS metagenome assembly JAABUK01 (sample SAMN10711869, study PRJNA513367) | rock metagenome | isolation source: Antarctica rocks | place: Antarctica: Victoria Land, Pudding Butte nord | collected 2016-01-03 | reverse complement strand
TGTTGAGTCACGAGGCCTCGGTCCGTCCGTCGACTAATCGACCCTGGGCCTCCGTCCCGACCGTGCCAGGGCCACGAGGAATGCGACCGCCGCGAGGCCGAAGATCCACGCCCGACCCATCGCCGACGGGTCGAGCATCGAGAAGAAGAACAGGATCGTCGTCAGGAAGAACCCCGATCCGAGCACGAGCCTCCGAGTCGGCATCGGCCGGGCCGGTCGCGCGGTCCCCATCGGCCGGGGCCGCGAGTCGAACGCCTCCTCCAGGCCCCCGGTGGCGAGCCGGCCGAGGACCGGCCCGAAATCCCCCAGGTACGGTGGCGGGTCGATCCGCATCGAATCGGGGGGCAGGCTCGCCTTGCCGCAGCCCGGGCATCGGAGGAACCGCGAGGGGACCGACTCCCAGGCTTCCAGCGAGGCGTGGCAATTCGGGCATCGGTAGGCGACGATGACGGCGAACTCGGGGTCCACGGGCAAGATCCTCGGGCGGATGGCCGACTCCGAACACCTTAGACCTTAATCGGTCCGGGCCCGCGTCGCACGAGAAAAAGCCGATCGCCGCCGGCTCCCCGATCGCGGACCGCTCTGCTATCGTTGGGTCGTGCGAAGGCCCCGGCCTCCCGCACCGATCCCCTCCTCGCCCTTTCCAGGTGACGAAGTCCATGAGCGACCTGTCGACCCCCCGGCTCGAGATGAGGGAGATCACCAAGAGCTTCGGCGGGGTCCACGCCCTTTCCGGCGTGACCTTGAAGGCGAACGCGGGGGAGGTCCACGCCGTCTGCGGCGAGAACGGCGCGGGCAAGAGCACGCTGATGAAGATCCTCGCCGGCGCGATCACCGAGCACGGCGGCTCGATCCTGCTCGACGGCAAGCCCGTCAAGTTCGCCGGGCCGAGGGACGCCGAGGACGCCGGGATCCGGATCATCTACCAGGAGCTGAACCTCGTCCCCGAGCTTTCCGTCTCCGCCAACCTGTTCCTCGGCCGCGAGAAGACCGGGCCCTTCGGCCTGCTCGACTCGCGGGCGATGGACGAGGCGGCGCGGGCTTTGTTTCAAAGGCTCGGCACGCCGATCGACCCGAAGGCGCGAGTGGCCGACCTGCGGATCGGCGATCAGCAGATGGTCGAGATCGCCAAGGCCCTGGCCTTCGACGCCTCGATCGTCATCATGGACGAGCCGACCTCCGCGCTTTCCGACGCCGAGGTCGCCCGCCTCTTCCGCGTCATCGCCGACCTCAAGGCGGCCGGGACGACGATCCTCTACATCTCCCACAAGATGAACGAGGTCTTCACCCTCTCCGACGGCGTGACCGTCCTCCGCGACGGCAAGTTCGTCGCGACCGCCACCCGCGAGCAGACCGAGCCCGGCCAGGTCGTCCGCTGGATGGTCGGCCGCGAGATCGCCTCGCTGCATTTCGAGGATCGCCCCTCCTCCGGCCGGAAGATCCTCGACGTGCAGGGGCTCGGCCTGCCCAGCCCGCTCGGCAGCGGCCGGCCCGCCCTGAAAGGGCTGAGCTTCCACGTCGAGCAGGGCGAGGTCGTCGGGATCGCCGGCCTGCTCGGCGCCGGGCGGACCGAGCTGCTCGAAAGCCTCTTCGGCGCGAGCCCGACGCCGCCCTCCGGGACGATCTTGCTCGACGGCAAGCCCGTCAAATTCGCCGAGCCCGACCAGGCGATCGGGGCGGGCGTGGCCCTGGTGACCGAGGACCGCAAGTCGCTCGGCCTCTTCACCAAGATGACCGTCGGAGAGAATACCACGATTCGCCGGATCGAGTCGCTCCAGCGGGGCTTTTTGATCGACCCGAGGGCCGAGGCGGGAGCCGTCGCCGACTCGATCCGCCGCCTCGCCATCAAGACCGACGGCGGAGGGGCGCCGATCACCAGCCTGTCCGGCGGCAATCAGCAGAAGTGCATCATCGCCCGGTGGCTCCTGATCAACCCCAGGCTCCTGCTCCTCGACGAGCCGACCCGGGGGATCGACGTCGGGGCCAAGGCCGAGATCTACTCGCTGATCCGCAAGCTCGCCGAGGGGGGGATGGCCGTCCTGATGACCTCCAGCGAACTGCCCGAGCTGCTGACCGTCTCCGACCGGATCCTCGTCCTCTGCGAAGGCCGGATGACGGCCGAGTTCTCGCGTCGCGAGGCCAGCGAGGAGCGGATCATGCACGCCGCGACCCAGTTCCTCGACCGGGTCGCGGGCTGAGACGAGGGGGCTCACCTCAAGGGAAGCGGACGACCTCGACGACTTCCCCACCGATCCTCGGTCCCGACCGCTCCGGCAGGAGTGCCAGGCCATCGGCCGTCGCGAACCCGGCGAGGTCGTGCAGGCCCCGGATCGTCGCCGGGCGGGCGACCTGCCGGGCCTCGGCGTCGACGGCGAGCCTCACCGGGACGGCCCGGAGCCGGTCGCCGACGCGCCGGGATTCGCCTTCCCAGTGGGCGCGAGTTGACGAGGGGGCATCGGCCGTCTCGCCCTGGAGGCGGGCGATCAGGGGTTGGACCAGCAGGGTGAAGGCGGTCGAGGCGGCCATCGGGGCGAGCGGGAGGTGGAAGACGTGGTGGGCGACCCGGCCCGACTCGTCGCGGATCGCCAGGTAGCTCGAACGCCCGCCGGGCTTGAGCGCGACGCCCCGGAAGACCTCCTCCGCCCCGGCCTCCTGATAGACTCGGGCGACGGCCCGGTCCTTCCGGCCGAGGACCACGATCACCGGAGCCGAGGTCGCCCGGTCGAGCGTCCTGGCGAAGTCGCCCACGGCGACGGACTGGAGGTCGTGCGGCATCGCGCCGGCCCGCAAGGCGAGGGCGGCGACCGAGGCGTTGGCGGCGTTCCGCTCGCGGTGCATGACCGGGGCCTCGCCCGGCCCGACGAGGTGGTCGCCGATTGCGACGACGGCGACCCGGACCCGCCGATGGCAATAAGGATGGACGCAGCCCTGGGAGGCGAGCAGGCCGACCATCGAGGCTCGCAATCGGGTCCCGGCCGTCGCCAGGACCTCCCCGGCTTCGAGGAGATGGCCGCGCCGGGCGACCTCCGACCCGGCCTCGACGGCGCGGAGGACCTCGACGACTCGGGCTGGCCCGGTCTCGGGGTCGGGCCTCGCGTCGGCCAGTGGTAGGACGGCGTCGGCCCCCTCGGGCAGGGGGTCGCCGGGCCGGACCCGGATCGCCTCGCCGGGTTCGAGCGCGTCATCGAAGGGGCGTCGCGACCAGCGGAGCCCGGCGACCCGGAGCAGGGCCCCGGCCGTCGCCTCGGCCGCCCGGACGGCGTAGCCTTCACCCGAAGCCCGGTCGAAGGGGGGGAGGTCGACGTCGGCCACGGCATCCTCGGCGAGCACGAGGCCGAGGGCGTCGACGAGCGAGACCTCGACAGACTCCCCGGGCTCGGCCAGGGCCAGGATCTGCGAGTGGGCTTCGGCGAGGGTCGGCTTATTGAGGATCATTCGGGGCACGGGGCTGGCTCCTCCGTTCGGGTCGCGTTCGGGCGGATCATAACGCGGAAGGCCGGATCGCCCAATGGCGGAATCCCGACCGATCGTGGGCCGATCCGGGCCTCCGGGGGCCTTTTCGGAGGATTCATTGGGCTTGACCGGCCCAACCGGCCGAAACCCTAGGTGTGACGAGATTCCGACGACCGCACCGGGCGGATTCGGCGTCCCGACAGGACGAGGATCGACCGTCGGCGCCGGCTGGATGGCCGGGCGTCGCCCAACCAAGGAGGGGTGGAACTGATGATGTCCTCCCGCACGCGATTGTCAGGACGGCCGGGCGGCCGCCGCTGGTCGATCCGGGCCGGCCTGGCCTTCGCGGCCCTGCTCGGCTCGACCGGCTGCCAGGTCGAGTACGCAGGGATGACCCTGCCCTCGGGCAAGTATTTCCACGACGACGTGCAGTACTTTGCCCCGGGGCCCGAGTTCCCCTACGCCAACACCCAGGCCGCCACCCAGCGGGCCAAGATGCAGGCCGCCGGCATCCCCGTCCCGCCGACCCCCGGCGGGAACAATGTTACCCTCGGTGGCGCCAACATCGGCCCCGACGGCCTGCCCGTCGCCCCGTCGATCCAGCCGGGCATGGTCCCCAGGCCCGGCCCCCAGCCCGAGGTCGAGAATTCGATGCCCGGCGGAGCCAGCGCCCCGAATACGACCCCGACCCCGCCCGTCCCCGGCCCGGCCGGGCCCGGCGGCTCGATCCCCGCCCCCAACTGATCCGGTTCGGAACGGGGTCGGGCGGCCAATTCCGCCCGACCCCATCCAATCCCAAGATCTCCGATCGCCCCGGTTCGGCAACGACCCGGGGCGAGCGGCGTTGGCTCGGCCTTTGCACGAAGTGCGGCCAGCCACCCGATCGGAGCCCTCCCTTGATCGACCCCGAAGAACTCGGCGTGCTGGAAGGCTACGCCGCCTGGGCCCCGCATTACGACGACGACGGCAATCCGCTCATCGCCATCGAGGGGCCGCTCCTCCGCGAATGGTTTGGCCCGCTGGAAGGCCGCCGGGTCCTGGACCTCGGCTGCGGGACCGGCCGCCATGCGTTGCCGCTCGTGGCCGCCGGGGCGACGGTCGCGGCGCTCGACGGCTCGGCCGAGATGCTGGCCAGGGCCCGCCACAAGCTCCGCGGGTATCCAATCGATTGGCTCCGCCATCGCCTGCCGGACCCCCTGCCCTTCCCCGATGCGACGTTCGAGCTCACCGTGATGGGCCTGATCGTCGAGCACATCGAGCCGCTCGGGCCCGTCCTCCGTGAGGTGGCGCGGGCGGCCCGGCCTTCGGGGAGGCTCCTGATCTCGGCCCTGCACCCGGAGCGGACTTCGGGCGGGCAAAAGGCCCGGTTCATCGACCCGGCGACCGGGCGGCGTCGCCAGATCGCGACGATCCACCGGACGCTCGACGAGTACCGGGCGATCGCCGGTTCGGCCGGCTGGGCCCTCGTCGAGGAGCGGGACCTGATCGTCCCCGCCGCGCTCGCCGCCGAGTTGCCCAGGGCCGCGCCCTACGTCGGCCTCGCCCTCGGCTGGGCCTCGCACTGGCGACGGGTTTGAACGGCCCTGCCGAATTTAGCCGAGGCTCCGGGGGCCCGGGTGCCGGGTGTCATCGGCGAAGGCGTCGTCATGGGGGACGTAGCCGATCGCCTCGAACGAGTCGGAGAGGTCCCAGCGGCTCCCGTGGTTCTTCGACATCCCGTTGACCACGACGAACGAGCGATCGCCGAGGTCGGCCTCCACGGCGCGGTCGAAGAGGCGGACGAGGTCACCGTCGGAGAGCCAGAGTTCCTTGTTCCACTCGTCGGGCAGGGTCTCCGGCCGGTTCTCCCCGGCCTGGACCCAGCCGAGCCGGAGCGCGACGAAGGTCAGGTCGAAGACCTCCGAGAGGCTCCGGCCGAGCCGCTCGACCATCAGCTTGGCCGCCCCGTAAGGGTTGCCCGGCCTCGGCGGGAGGTCGACGGTGATGGCGATGTCGCCAAGCTCGCGATAGCCGCCCATCGCGTGGTTCGAGCTGGCGAAGATGATCCGCTCGACCCCGGCCAGGGCCGCCGCCTGGAAGACGTTGCAGGCCGCGTCGAGGTTGGGCGCGACCAATTCCTCCCAGCTCGAATGCTCGTCGGGGGTCGCCGCGAGGTGCACGACGGTGTCGACCCCGTGGAAGAGGCCCATCCATTCCTCGTCGAGTTCGGCGAGGTTCGCCTCGACGACGTCGGGGTCGTCCGGCCCGGCGGCGACGTCGACGAGCACGAGGTCGTAGACGTCATCCCAGGCTGACCGGAGCTTCCGGCCGATGTTGCCGCTAGCCCCGGTGATGAGGATGGTCCGGGGCTCGTCCCCGATCAGGTCCTCGTCGAGCCCGGCCTCGTCCTCGGGGTCGGCTTCGTCCTCGTCTTCTTCGTTGTCGAGGATCGGGAGGGGGTCGACGGGCCGGGGTTCGTCCTCGTCCGGGTGGTTCGGCATGGCTCGGTCCTCGATCGGATGGGCAGGGCGCACGCCACGATAACCGCAACCCGGTGGCCCGGCAAGCGTGAGCCCTTGGCCCGGCCGGGTTGATTGCGAACAATAGGAGAATCGACACCGAGACGGCCCCGTACCGAGAGACCAAGCCCCATGACCGAGTCGAGCGAGACCCTGACGATCCCGGTCGAGGGGATGCGATGCGGCCATTGCACGGCCACGGTCCAGGCCGCGCTGGAGGCCGTGCCCGGGGTCCGGTCGGCCCGGGTCGACCTGGCCGAGGACCGGGCCGAGTTGACCGTCGAGGCCGGGAAGGTCGACCGCCCCGCGCTGGCTCGGGCGATCGAGGCGGCCGGCTACCGGGTCCCTGGCGGCCCGCCGAAGCTCGTCACCATCGGCCCCCTCCAGCCACCGCCCTTGACCTCGCCCGAGGCTCCGAAGCAGGTCGTCACGGTCGCCCCGCCTCGTCCGGCCCCGCCCGGACCGGCCTCCGAGGAATGGAACCTCGCCATCGGCGGGATGCACTGCGCCAGTTGCGTCGGCCGGGTCGAGCAGGCTTTGGCAGGCCTGCCGGGGGTCGAGGAGGCCCGGGTCAACCTGGCGACGGAGCGTGCGGGCCTCCGGGTCGACCCGTCGCGGGTCTCCGAAGCCAAGATAGCCGAGGCGGTCGCCCTCGCGGGTTACACCGTCAGGCGGGCCGAGCTGGTCGTCGGCGAGGGGGCCGACTCGCTCCGCAAGGAGCGCGGCGAGGCCCTCGCTTACTGGCGACGTCGGCTCATCCTCGGTGCCTCGCTGACGGTCCCGCTGGTCGTCCTCGGCTACGCCCCGTTCGTCTCGGCCTCGGCCGGCTCGCACGCGACGGCGATCGGCTGGGTGATGTTCGGCCTGGCGGGCGTGCTCCAGGTCGTGCTGGGCGGGACGTACGTGCGAGGCGCCTGGGAGCGGCTCCGGCAGGGCTCGTCGAACATGGACACCCTGATCGCGCTGGGGACCTCGACGGCCTTCGGTTACAGCCTGGCCAGGCTCTTGATGGGGCATGCCCACGACGCCCACTCGTTCATGGACGCCGGGATCATCCTGACGCTCATCACCTTGGGGAAGTACCTGGAGACGCGGTCGAAGGGCTCGGCCGGATCGGCGATCGAGCGCCTCCTGGACCTCGCGCCGAAGACGGCGAGGGTCGTCCGGGGCGGGGCCGAGGCCGAGGTCCCTCTGGCCGAGGTCCACGCAGGGGACCTCGTGCGGGTCCGCCCCGGCGAGACGGTCCCGGTCGACGGCCGGGTGGTCGAGGGGGAGTCCGGGGTCGACGAGTCGATGCTCACGGGCGAGTCGAAGCCCGTCGCCAAGGCCGTCGGCGACCGCGTGGCGGGCGCGACCCGCAACGGCGACGGCGTCCTGCTGGTCGAGGCGGGGCGACTCGGCCGCGAGAGCGCCCTCGAAGGGATCGTCCGGCTGGTCCGCGACGCCCAGAGCTCGAAGGCGGGCGTGCAGCGGCTGGCCGACGCGATCTCCGCCCGGTTCGTCCCGGCCGTGCTGGGGGTCGCCTTGCTGACGGTCCTCGGCTGGGGCCTCGCGGCCGGCGACTGGGGGCGCGGGGTCCTCAACGCGGCGGCCGTGCTGATCATCGCCTGTCCCTGCGCCCTCGGCCTGGCCACGCCGATGGCCGTCGCCGTGGCGACCGGCCGGGGGGCCCGCGCGGGCCTCCTCGTCCGCGAGGCCTCGGCCTTCGAACGGATGGACCGGATCCGCTCGGTCATCTTCGACAAGACCGGGACGCTCACCGAGGGGAAGCCGACCGTGGTCGACACCTTCGCCGTCGAGGGGGTCGATCGCGACCGCCTGCTGAGGCTCGCCGCCGCCGCCGAGTCCGGCAGCGAGCATCCCATCGCCCGCGCCCTGGCGCCCCACCGGGGGCCCGAGAAGGCCGAGGGGTTCCAGGCGACGAGGGGCGCGGGGGTCTCGGCGAGGGTCGACGGCCCAGTCGTCCTCGTCGGCTCGGCCCGATTCCTGGGCGAGGCGGGGGTCGACCTCGCCGCGATCGAGCCGACCGCGAAGGGGTGGGAGGAGCGGGCGAGGACGGTCCTCCGCGTCGCCCTCGACGGCCGGGCCCTCGGTGCGATCGCCCTGACGGACGCACCCAAGGCCCACGCCCGCGAGGCCCTCGATCAGGTCCGACGCCTGGGAGCGGAGGTCTATCTCCTGACCGGCGACCAGCCCGAGACCGCCCGAGCCGTCGCAGCCGAAGTCGGGGTCGACCCGGCCCGCGTCTTCGCCGCGGTCCTCCCCGACGGCAAGGCGGCGAAGGTCGCCGAGCTCCAAGCCAAGGGCGGTCGGGTGGCGATGGTCGGTGACGGCCTGAACGACGCCCCCGCGCTGGCGGCGGCCGACGTCGGCCTCGCCCTTGGGACCGGGACCGACCTGGCCAAGGCCGTCGCCGACGTGGTCATCGCCACCGACGACCTGCTCGCCGTCCCCCGGGCCCTCCGCCTCGGCCGGGGGACCTTGCGGGCGATCCGCCAGAACCTCTTCTGGGCCTTCGCCTACAACGCCATCGGCATCCCGCTCGCCGCCTTCGGCCTGTTCGGGTCGTACGGCCCGCTGATCGCCGCCGTAGCCATGTCGCTCAGTTCGGTCACCGTCGTCGCCCGGTCCGGCCTGCTCGCCAGGCTGGACCTCGAAGCAAGCTGACCCTCGATCACCAGAACTTCCAGGAGCCGGTCGCCAGGACGTAGACCCCGAGCCCGAGGTTCGCGACGGCGTGGCTGACGAAGCACGCCGAGACGCTCCGGGTCCGATGCAGGAGCCAGGCCCAGAGGGCCCCGGTCAGCAGGGCCGGGAGCCATTCGGCCGGATGCTCGACGGCGAAGAGGGCGGCCGTGATCGCGCCTGCGGCCGGGGTCACGCGGCCGATGGCCACCCGGCGGAAGTCGTCCGGGTCGATGATCCAGCGGACCACGAACGACCGCCAGAACAGCTCCTCGAACAGCGGGACCACCAGCACCAGGCCCAGCATCCGCACCGCGAGGAAGCCGAGGCGGGATGGCAGCGGGAGGCCGCCCGGGTTGAACGCGGCCCTCGACCCGACCTCGCCATAGACCGGATAGAAACCGTCGAGCCCGACCCAGAGGAGCGTCACCAGCAGGCCCGACGCCGCCGAGAATGCGAGCGTCCCCGCCCCCGGGCGAGGCCGGAGGTCGGCCCAGGTCGATCGGCCGAGCCAGCAGACGGCCGCGACGACGGCGATCTTGAAGGCGTAGAAGATCGGGTAATACGTCGGGTGGGGGCCCGCTGGGCCCTTCGGCAGCCAGTCTTCGGCCGAAGTCAGCAGCAGGAAGGCCGCCATCGGTGCGACGTAGGGGACCCAGGCGCGGGGGTTCGGCTCGGCGGCGGGGTCCATCGGCGATCCTGGGTGGTTCATGGTCGGGGGCCTCGGTCTCGCCCCTCGCCGATCCTGGCGAGCAAGGCCGGGTCGGCGAGCGACCCGACGATCAGGTCGGCGGCCGAGAGGTCGGAAGCCGGGGAATAGTCGTGAGGCACGCCGACGGCGAAAGCTCCCGCGCCCTTCGCGGCGGCCAGTCCGGTCGGCGTGTCTTCCAGAACCAGGACTTCGCGCGGATCGAGGCCAAACCGCTCGGCGGCCGTCCGGTAGATCTCGGGGTCCGGCTTGTGCCGGGCCACGTCCTCGCGGCACAGGACGAAGGCGAAGCGCCCGCGCAGGCCGTGACCTTCCAGGAGCTTACCGGCGTAGGCCCGGCCCGAGGAAGTCCCCACGGCCAGCGGCAAGCCGAGCGCCCCGAGGAGATCGAGCAGCGCGAGCAGGCCCGGCATCGGCCGCACCGCCGAGTCGAGCAGGGCCTCGAATCGGCCCTTGGCCTCGGCCATCAGCGCCTCGGGCTCGTCATCCAGGCCGGCCATCGTTCGGAAGGCCAGGCCCGACTCGGCGGGCTGGCGGCCGATCATCGCCCGCATGATGTCCACGGTGAACACCTTGCCCCGGTCGCGCAACATCTCCGAGGCCACCCGGAAGAACAGGGCCTCGGTGTCGAACATCAGGCCGTCGAGGTCGAAAACCACGCCCCGGATGACGGTCGGGGTCGTCATCGAACCGTCCCCGCCGCGACGAGGGCCCGACGCCCCCGGACGCTCTCGGGGAAGAGCGACTCCTGGTCGAGCGTCCCGTCCTCCAGGAACGGGATCGGCCGGAAGTCGGATTCGAACCGGAGGTTCGGATGCCCCTCGACCTCTATGGCAAAAGGCTCCGTGATCCAGAGGTGGGCCACCTCCAGCGTGTTGGGGATCAGGACCATCCGGGCCTCGGCCGGGTCGACCCGCCAGCAGGTGTCGAGGCAGGCGGCGAGGACGTCGCGGTCGGTCGGCAGGCTCAGGGGGACTCGTGCCCGGGTCAGGAAGTTCGAGGTCATGCAGTTGACCCGCATCGGCTTCGGGTCGATCGCGGCGACGAGGCGGGCGGTGGTCAGGTCGGCCAGCCCGATCCCCGTGGCGTTCCCCCGGGTCTCGGCCGAGAGGTCGAGGACGGCCAGCCGGGTGACGACCGGCCGGGGGAGGTCGGGCATCGTCTCGACCCTCTGCCGGCCGATCACGTTGGGGTCGAGCCCCGTCCCGCTGTAGTTCTTGCCCAGCTCGCCGACGACCAGCACGTCGATCTGGTCGAAGGGCAAGCGGGCCATCAGCCCCCTCGCCTCGTCGAGCAGCCGGGGCTCGACTTCGAGCAGGTCCTCGGGCTCGACCCCGACCACGCGGGCGGTCTTCTCCTCGGCGTTTTCCAGGAGGGCAACCCCGAAGGCGACCGGGGTCTTCTCCATCAAGAATGCCCCGACCTCGGGCAGGAGCTTCCGCAAGCCGGGGAGGCCGAGCTTGTGGACCTGCTCGGCCCCCTGGTGCTTGCCCAGGCCGATGGTGAGCATCTTGAGCAGGCCGCTCTCGTACCGGCCGGTGAACGAGGTGTGCGGCTTGATCCGGTTCAGCAGGACGATGCCGTCTGCCCCGAGGGCATTACGGTCGAAGTGGATCGGCAGTCCGAAGCTATTGGTGCCGAGGGTCGCGGTCTCCATCTCGGATCGGATCGGGCAACCGACGCTCGCCTCGGTGACGCCCAATTCGGCGAGCAAGGCCCGCTGACCCTCGGCGGTCCCGCCCCCGTGGCTTCCCATCGCCGCGACGACGAAGGGGGCGAATCCCATCCCTTGCAGGGTCCCGACGGCCGCCCTGGCGATCGGACCGATCCCGGCGATCCCCCGGCTACCGACCGTCAAGGCGATCGACCCACCGGACTTGACCCGCGAGGCGATCCGGCTCGATCGGATCGCCTGTCCGACCGCGCCGGGGACGTCGGCGACTTCGGGCTGGTCGTGGACCTGACGGATTCGGGCGATCGGCGGAAAATTCATCCGTTGCGGGCCTCTTGGGGATCAGCCGGGGACGTGAGGTGTGCTGGCCTCGACCGGCGCGGCCGGGGGATCGGCCTCGAGCGCCTGGGGATGCGAGCAAGCCGGGACGACGGCGGGGGCGTCCGGCACGACCGGGGGGGCGACGACCTCGCCGGGCAGCAACTCCGCCGGGGGGTCCGGGATAATGGCCACTTCACCGGACCTGGGGTGGAGGTCGTCCGGCGGCAAGGGGACGTCGTCGGAGACGAGGACCGGCGGCCCGACCCGCTCGCCGGCACGAATTCGGGCCTTGATGAAGCGGTGTAGGAGCCAGATGGCCCCGGCCAGTCCGATCGCCGGCCAGATATAATGTTTGGCCTCGGCGAATCCTTCCTCGACCTTGGTGGCGAAAGCGTAGCCGATGCCGAACATCAGGAACGTGCTGATCGACGCGGCAAACAGGTCGGTCAGGAACAGCTTGAGCGGCGGGAGTCGGAGGATGCCGGCCGTCAGATAGGCGGCGGTGCGGAAGCCGACGGCGAACCGGCCGAGGATCAAAATCTTCACCCCGTGGCGATGAAAGTATCCCTTGATCTGGGCCTCGCGGGCCCTGGTGAGGAACTTTCGGGTCAGGCGGAGGCTGAGGACCTTCTCGCCGTAGAAGAAGCCGAGGAAGTAGACGAGGAAGTCGCCGACCAGCACTCCGGCGAAGCAGGAAGCCAGCGCGATGGCCCAGTGCATGGTCCCCTTGCGCGAGAGGACCGCCGCGATGATGATCGGCGCCTCTTCCGGGATGGGTAGGCCGAGCCCGCCCAGCACGAGGATGAAGAAGATGCCGAAGTAGCCGAACTGTAGGATCAGGTCGTCCGCCAAGCCCGGCTCCCCGTCGAGGCCCAACCGCCGCCGAGCCGCCCCGAAAGCCGATCGGGGGAGCGATGCGGACGCCTCCCGCACGTTTTCGTAACATATCCGCGCCCGATCGTCAAAACCGGGTCGCCCGCGAGGGTCGCCGGGCATTGACCCGGCGGCCGAATCGGGGCGATAATTCGAGGGTCAAGGCGGCCGGCGAGGCCGCGATCGGGGCGGGGGGTTCTGCCCCGAACGGCCGGGAGCCGAGGGACGAGGGTCGGTGATCACGCTCGAAGGGTTCGACACCGTCCCCGCCCATGCGCGGGGATCCTACGTCGCTATCGGCAATTTCGACGGCGTCCACCGGGGGCACGCACACCTCCTGGCCCGCCTGGCGGCCTGCGCCCGGGCCTCGGGCGTCCCCGCGCTCGCGCTCACCTTCGACCCGCCCCCCGTCGCCCTGCTCAGGCCCGAGGCCGCGCCGGCACCGTTGACCTGGCTCGACCGCCGGCTCGACTTGATGCGCCAGGCCGGGGCCGTCGAGGTCGGCATCTTCAAGACCGGGTCGTGGCTGCTCGGGATGACCGCCCGCGAGTTCTTCGACCGGGTGATCCTCGGGCAGCTCGACGCCCGGGGGATGGTCGAGGGCCCGACCTTCGGCTTCGGGCGCGACCGGGGGGGCGACTCGGAGCTTCTCCGCTCCTGGTGCGCCGAGGCCGGCCTGGGATTCGAGGTCGCCACCCCCACCGAGGAACAGGGGCGGATCGTCTCCTCGACCCGGATCCGCAAGGCCCTCTCCGAGGGCGACGCGGCCGAGGCCGCCCGCCTCCTCGGCCGCCCCCACCGGATCCGGGGACTCATCACCCACGGCGCGGGCCGAGGCGCGGGGATCGGCGTCCCGACGGCCAACCTCGACGGGATCGACACCATCATCCCCGACGACGGCGTCTATGCCGGCCTCGCTTTCGTCGAGGGCCAGCGGGCCGGAATCCCCACGGCCTGCAACATCGGCCCGAACCCAACCTTCGGCGAGCAGATCCGCAAGGTTGAGGCCCACCTGATCGACTTCAAAGGCGACCTCTACGGCCAGACCGTCGAGCTCGACCTCCTCCAGCGGCTACGGCCGACTCGCCGATTCGCCGGGCTCGACGACCTCCTCGGGCAGATCAAGCTCGACGTCGAGCAGGCCCGGCTTATCTCGCAAGAGGTCCCCGGCTGAACGGCCGACCCGTCGCTTAATGGCGGATCAGGGCGAGCAGGATCTCGACGGCGATCAGGACGACGACGATGATTTCCAGGACCTCCATCCGGGTCCCGCCGGCCTGCTGGACGAGCAGGTCGTAGACGTCGCCGACCACTTCGAGCTTGCGGCGTATGCTCTGTTGCCACTCGCCGAGGTGGAACCGGGTCCGGGCGAGGTCGAAGACCCGCGAGAGATACTGGTCGCCGATCAGCTTGAGATTGTTGTCGGCCCGCTCGAACAGGCTGGTCGCCTCGATCTCGAGCTCGCGGACGCTGCGGACGGTCGCCGAATGGGTCCGCCAGAGGGTCGGCCGCCGGCCCTTCCCGCGGTCGGCGTGGATCAGCCGGTAGGCGGCCTCCAGCCGGTCGTCGAGCCGGTCGTCGATGTGGCGAAACTCCAGCAACTGGACGTTGGCGAACTCGATCACTTGCAAGGTGTCGGCGCAGTCCGGGTCGGCCACGAAGCCGGCGGCCCAGTCGAGCATCACCAGGTCATTCGGGGTGTACGAGAATCCGAGCCTGGTCGCCTCGCGGACCTCGGCCACGCTCAAGGGGGCCGACTCCAGGCGGATCAGCCGGGCGATCCAGTCGGTGTTGGCGGCGATCCAGTCGGGCCGGACCTCGCCGACCTGGAAGACGACGTATTCTTCGGAAAGCTCGCTGACCTCGAAGCCGTCGACGACCGGCCGGAGCCGCTCGATCCAGGGGTTCACCACCAGGCGAGCCGCTGTATTGAGGGGGGCCGGGTCGGCCAGGTTCCCGGCCAGCTCCAGCAATTCCTCGGGGGTGGCCCGGACCGGGAACTGGACCATCAGCGAGATCGCCGCGAAGTCGAAGATGGTCAACTCGGCGCGAGGCGGCCGGGTCGTCGCCATCCCCCCCGGCAAGGCCATCCCCGAGGCGTCCAGGGTCAGCCTCAAGGGGGCCGGCCGATACTGGATCGACTCGGGGGTTCGTCTCCGCCGGGCCAGACCGCCCGACTCGCCGGGGATCATGGCGCGAGCGCGGTCGAGGTCGATCTCGTAGCCGATGTCGAAGGCGAAGGCCAGGTGGATGGTCGCGTCGAGTTGATCCATGGGTCGGCGTGATCCGAGGCCGGGTTCAGGCCCGACCGGCGCCCCCGGGGCCCGCCGCCGCCAACCGGGCGACGAACTCGGCGTGATCCTCCGTCGCCAACCCGAGGTCGACCACCTCGCGAAGCCGCCGGGTCGAGCCCGCCAGCAAGGCCGCCGGGTCGAGCCAGAGACCGGGGAAGACTTTCGACCGATGAAGCCCATCCGGATCGGTCCCGACCTCGACCAGCCGCCCGTCGACTCGCTGGTGCCAGCGGACGGCCGGGGGTTTCATGCTGAAGACCACGTATTCCGGCACGCCGGCCCGCTCGTAATCCGCGAGCTTAGGGCCGAGGTCTTTCTTCAAGGTCGAATCGGAGACCTCGACAACCAGTTCCGGGCCGTTTGAGAAATACTTGTCCATGTCGGAGGTCCGACCGCCATGATCGGGCAAGATCCTCAGAACGACGTCGGGCTGATGCTCGCCGTAATCGTCGAAAAAGACCGAGGCGTTATCGAGGACCTCGGTGCCGGGGGTGTGTTCCGCGAAATAACTCAGCCAGACGATGACCGGAACTCCCGACCGGCCATGCCCCAGCCCCAACGGCGACGCCATGTAAACGACTCCGCCGACCAATTCGGCCCTCGTGTTTTCGGGCATCGCGGAATAACGTTCGTGGAAGGTCGCCCGATCGAGCCGTTCGCCGTCGACCAGCCAGGGCAAGGAGGTCCGGGGCTCGCGTTCCGCGGTGCTCATGATCCAGTCCCCCCCGTCGATCGACTGTCATCCCCTCCAGTATTCGCGAGCGAGGGCCAGACCGCAACCTCGATCAACTCCCGGCGGAGCGAGGGTGGAACCTGGCGTGGACCTCGCGGAGCCGGCTGAGTTCGACCCGGGTGTAAATCTGGGTGGTGGCGATCGAGGCATGGCCGAGCATCTCCTGGACGACCCGGAGGTCGGCCCCGCCGGCGAGCAGGTGGGTGGCGAAGCTATGCCGGAGCGTGTGAGGGCTCACCCCCGACGGCAGGCCGGCCGCCAGGGCATGCGTCTTGACGACCTTCCAGAGGCCAACCCGGCTCAGAGGGCGACCCCGCAGGGTCACGAAGACGTTCGGGACGTCGACCCGTCCGGCGATGAGTCGCGGGCGGTCGCGGGCGAGGTAATCGGCCAGGGCGGACCTGGCCTTCGCGCCGAGGGGGACGATCCGCTCCTTGTCGCCCTTGCCGATGCAGCGGGCCGAGCCCCCTTCCAGGTCGAGGTCGCCCGGGCGAAGGCCGACGACCTCGGAGACCCGGCAGCCGGTCGCGTAGAGCGTCTCCAGGGCCGCGCGGTCGCGTCGGCCGATGGTCAGCTCCGGGTCGGGGGCCTCCAGGAGCCGCCCGACGGCGGCCGGGCCCAGTACCGTGGGCAAGCGGTCCCAGACCGCCGGGGCGATGAGCAACTTGGCCACGTTCTCGGAGGCCCGGCCGTCGTAGATCAGGAACCGATAGAAGGTCGAGAGGGCCGCGATGTTCCGGCCGACGCTGCTCGGGGCCAGCCCGGAACCCGACAGGTGGTCGACGTAACCGGACAGGGTGACGATGTTCAGCTCGGCCAGGGGGCCGGGGGCGTGCGACTTCCTCCAACGGCTGAACCGGACGATGTCCGAGCGGTAGGCCGCCAGGGTATTGGGCGAGAGCCCGCACTCGGCCATGAGGAAGTAGAGGAACGGCCCGATCGGGTCGCGATGGGGGTCCGGCCTGGCGGCGTGGGGCGGCATGGGAGACGCTTCCCTCGGAGGTCGAGACGTCGTGGACCGACCTCCTCCTTATCGACCGCCGATCGACCTGGCGTCCATCGGCTCCAAGAAACGAAAAAACCCCCGGCGTCGGGGGTTTTGGGGGCGGGGTGCGGATGACCCGTCTCGGCGGCTTCGCCGGGATATCAGACGCTGGCCAGGAGCGAGTCGTCCCAGTCGTGCTCGCTGGCGACCTCGCGGAGCTTCTCCAGGGCGCGGTCCTGGATCTGCCGGACCCGCTCCTTGGAGACTTCGAGGACCTTGCCAACCTGGCTGAGCGAGAGCCTTCCGGTCCCGCCGAGCCCGAAGCGGAGCGCCAGGACCTGCTGCTCACGAGGGCGGAGGACGTCCATCATCTTGCCGACGGTCTCGTCCATGTCGATCTCGCCGGTCCGGTCGCCCTCGGGATCGCTCATCGTCTGCATCAGGTTGAAGTTGCTGTCCGAGTCGAGGTTCGCGTCGAGCGAGATCGTCGGGCGGGTCGCGGTGTGGATCCGGCGGATCATCTCGGCGCTCACGCCGGGGACGTCGTGGCCGGGCCCGTCCGGGCCTTCCTTCGGGTCGACATCGTCCTGATTCTGGGCGAGTTGCCTGAGGTGCCTGGGGCTGAGCCGGACCGGGTAGGCCCCGGCGGCGACGGCCCGCTGCATCGCCTGGCGAATCCACCACGTCGCATAGGTGGCGAGCTTGGTCTCGTGGGTCAGGTCGAACCGGTCGATCGCCTCCAGGAGGCCGCAAAACCCTTCCTGGAGGAGGTCGGAATACGACAGGCCTCGATCTCGGAACCGCTTGGCGACGTGGGCGATCAGCCGCATGTTGGCCAGGGCGAGCTTGCCGCGGAGTTCCGAGTAGCGGTGGAAGATCGCGCCGAGCCGGGCCTCGGAGGGGCCGTTGCCGTCGTAGAAGGCGGCGATGTGATGGGCGAGGGCCTGGGGATCGTCGGCACCCTTGGGCATCTCGTAACCGGGGATCGAGGCCAGGGCATCGGCGAGCTTCCGCTTGCAGCCGCCGAGTTCCTTGAGGAGCAGACGCTCCTCGGCCGTGCCGAGCACCTGGGTGTCGGCGCTGTCCAAATTGGAGAAACCATCCGCGTCATCGATCCTGCGAGCCGTACGCATCGGGAACGTTCCCTTCTCTGTTCAGGACGAGAGGTCCGTCGGTTCCGTCCGACTCGGGTCCGCGCCGGGGGTCACCCCGGGCGGCGAATGGATCAACCTGGCGAACTCGGCCAGGTGGGACATGCGGTCGCCGAAGCTGGCGTAGAGCAGCCTGGAGCGGAGGTCGGAGTCGAAGGCCCGGCCGCCGAGCATGATCGCGACCCCGTGCTGCGAGGCCGCCTCATAAAAGTAGGCATAATCGTGCTGGAATTTGGCCCGGTCGGCGATGTGGCTGACCGTCAGGAAGGCCAGCCTCGGCCGATACTCGCGGACGGCCGAGGCGAGCGACTTCATCGGCAAGTTATTGCCGAGGTTCCGCACATCCCACCCCCTGGACCGGAGCACCAACTCCCCGAGCAACCCGGGAATCGTATAAATGTCCCCCTCCGGGGCGGCACCGAGGGCCAGCGGGGCCCCGGGGCCGACCCGGCAGGCCTCCTTGCGAATCAACTCGGCAAGGATCCCCGAGAGAATTACCGTCGCCTGATGCTCCTCGTAAATGTCCCAGGCCCCGACCAGCCAGAGCTGGCCGATCCGCTCCAGGACCGGGCGAAACAGGCGATCGGCCAAAGCGACCGCGTCGGCCTCGGGGAAATAAACCGCATGGATCAGGCCCGAAACCTCGCTTGCGCGACCGACCTTCAGGGCCTCAAGGACCCCTTCGACGAGCTGATCGTCGTCGTTGGAGGCGACATCCAGCTCCGAGAGGGCGAGAAGCCCCTCCGTCGGATACTTTTCCTCCCTGGCGAATTGCAAGGCATGGGAGAGGGTGACCCTCCGATGCCTGCCAGACGTCTTGATTGCCGGGATCGCCCCGGCGTCCACCAATCGCTTGACCGAACTGATCGACAAGCCGAGGGCATCGGCGAGCTGTTGCGTCTTGAGGTAGGTTTCCGGTTGGCCCATGGACGATTTCTCAACCGACTTGGACGGATTGGACGACCTCATTGTAGACAGGCCTAGCACCCCAAAGCAACCGAAAACCAGAATATTTGCCGAAAACCTTCGACGAGAGTCTCGGATGCCGGGCAAAAATTTTTCATCGGCGGGCAAATCATGGACGATTTGAACGTTTCAAGGAGAGGCTGCTTCGGCTCATACTCTGGGCGCAACGCTGCACCGAAGGACGGCTCGCCCTTAAGCTCGATCCGATCAGCGGGGGGCGCGTCGGTCAGGCTTGTCCGGGAGGAGGGACTCGAGCAGGCCGGCCAGCTCGACGGCGTTGGGGATCTCCTTGAATCGGAGGACCGGGCCGGCCAGTTCGCCGAGGGAAGCTTCGTCGACCTTGAGACGGTCGGAGATCGCCAGGAGGTAACGCTCAGGGCCGTGCTCGGGCAGGAGGCGGAGCAGGCGTTCCAGGCTCGACTTCTTCCAGAATCCGACGACGTCGACCAGGACATCCACCCGGCTGCCCTTGTGGGTGAACTTGTAGTCGGGGACCCAGACCCCTTCGCGGCCGAGCTCGACGACCTCGGTCGCCTCGGAGACCTCCCAGGCGGGCGCGACCTGGCGGAAACGGTCGACGAAGGCGCCGAGTTCCGCGGGGACGTAGGTCCCGGTGTCGGCATAGTGCGAGACGAGCCCATCCTTGGTCTCGAGGTGGAGGGTCCGGGTCTCGCGCCTCGGGCCCCATCGGAGTTCGGCATCGAGCCGATAGTCGTGGCAGAGCAGCAGCGCGGGGAGGAAGAGGGCCATCTGGAGGCCGTACTTGTTGGTCGCGCTGAAGAGGCTCAGGGGGCCGTCGATGTGGAGGACGAACCCGTCCTTCATCGACCCCTCGACCCGGTAGAGCAGCCTGTGAAACTTCAACTGCCGGAAGAGTTGGCGATAGCGGGCCGGCTTCTCGTTGCGGACCTCGGCCTCGACGTGGACCGATCGGAGCAGGATCGACTGCGCCAGGCCGACGTTATAGCGGTCGACCAGGCGCTGGGCGTCGATGGTGCGGTCGATCGAGAGCAGCCGGTTCTCGTCGCGGAGGTCGGCGAACATCGCGGCAGCAACCTGCTCGGGCTTGAGCTTGAGTTCGGCGGCGACGGCATCGAGGACGACCTCGCGGCGGAACGGGGAGCGAGCCTGCCCGGTCGCTCGAAGGGTCTTGCGCTGCTCGGCGGCTGCCGAGAAGATCCTCCCTCGCAGTTCCTCGGGAGGGACGTCGGCAACGACCTCGAACTCGGCGCGGTCCTCGACCATCTTCGCCAGGCCGCGATGCGCGAGCGTGGCGAGCCCCTCGCCGACCAGCTCGTCGATCTCCGTCTCGATCTCGCCGCGAGTCCGGCCGACCCCCTCCCGGAAAATCAGCAGGAGGCTCTCGGCGACCTCCAGCCACTGGGGGTCGTCCCGCTTCAGGTAGAGCGGGATGATCCGCTGCTTCGAGGCCCGGGTGCGGACCAGGGTGCCGGTGAGCATGGGGGCGACTCGCGATGGCCGGGTGTCGGGAGGTCAGCGGATCGCCCGCGCCGTCATCGCCAGGAGGACCGCCGAATGCCCGGTCCAGGCGATGGACCGGAGGATGTTGGTCGAGACCAGGGAACGATAGGCCTCGGGGTCGAACCCGCCCGAGAGCCGGCCGTGCGCCGGGACCGAGAGGAAGAACGTCACCGCCCAGGTCGCGACGGCCAAGGCCAGCCCGAGCCAGGGGAGCCAGGCGGGAGACCCTTCGGGACGGTTCGCGACCAGGAGGAAGCTCGTCCCCAGTTCAACGACCATCGGCACCAGCACGACGTAGGTCGTCAACCGGCTGTGGTCGGCGTGATAGGTGCGGAAACCGTCGAGGCCGACCCGGTCGAACAGGGGATAGTGGACGACCTGGACGAACCAGATCAGGCCGGTCATAGACAGGGCGGAGGCCAGGCAGGCGAGGAGGATCAGCTTGGACATGGCGTCGGTTGCCTCGAAGGGTCGTCGATCAGTCGCCGCCGTAGGCGACGTGCTGGCGGCGTCGGCTGGAGGTGAATTCCTCGACGGTTCCCCGGGTGACGACCTCGTAGAGGGTCGCTTCCTTGTCCCCGGACTTCCGCAAAATCCGCCCGAGCCGCTGGACGTGCTCGCGGACCGACCCGGAGCCGGAGAGGATCACCGCGACGTTGGCTTCGGGGACGTTGACCCCCTCGTTGAGGACTCGCGAGGTCGCGACGATCGGATATTCGCCGG